>Ga0115572_10001421_pt1 | contig 19474 bp, 6 predicted proteins | sample COGITO_mtgs_1206_FD_88681 | JGI IMG/M metagenome (GOLD analysis project Ga0115572, IMG submission 88681) | Pelagic marine microbial communities from North Sea - COGITO_mtgs_120607 | ecosystem: Environmental > Aquatic > Marine > Epipelagic | place: Germany:Helgoland, sampling site Kabeltonne... | reverse complement strand
TATTTAAGGGCTACGAAGCAGAATTGGCCAAACTAGGGATGACATCTTCGGAACTAGTAAGCACAAAAGCGCTTGCAAAACTTTACAAGAAACTCTTATAATATTGATGAAGAGTTACAACAAGAGGTTCTAAAAATAATGGCGACAAAACCAACACAAGACCAGACTAAAGCATCCAATAAAGAGTATGTAGATAGAAATAGGAAAGTAGGAAAGAGGCAAGGTGTTGCTCAAAAACCTCTCGACGAACCGATTCCAACATTGGAAAGGGCACAATGCGAAAAGGTGATTCATGGTGAAAATAATTCATTGATCATATTGGGTAGAGATAGACCTAACAATGTGTATTCGGGAACAGGCGCTCGAGGAGCAACAGGAGCTTCTCGCATAGATTTGATCGCTGGATTGGCCTCTACTTATAGGCACAAAGATGGATCATATGGCCAGCCAAACGAAGGAACCGTTGTTAATCCAAACTTTGCAATGGATGCAGCAAGGGTATATATTACACAAAAGGGACATATCGATAGATATATGGGTCTCGCCGAAGTCCCAAGACAATCCCCATCCAACCGTTCAGCGGTTGGAATCAAAGCAGATGCTGTTCGTATTCACTCAAGAAATGATGTAAAAATTGTAACAGGTAAGGCCCGCTTCGCTGGCACTGGTAAGGCTGGCGAAAGACTATCTACTGGCGGCAAAAATGAACTTGTCGGCACCATCTCCCTGATAGCAGGAAACTATACTGGAAAAGAAGATCGAAGTGTATTGGACATCTTACGTCCATTTGGAAGAACTAGTGATAGTCGAGAAACCCTTCAACCACTTCCAAAGGGAGACAACCTAGTGGAGTGTCTAGAAGACATTGTAACATCTATTCAAAGGCTATCTTCTTTAGTGGGTTCAAATACAGCAATGATACAAAAGATGGACATTGACATACTAAAACACACTCACCCTGTAGCAGTATCTCCAGTGCCTCCTCACCCACCAATAGCTTTGCCACCCGTTCCCGCTCCTGGAGTAAATGTGCCTGGATATAAAGCATCGCCATTGGTACAATCTGGATGTATAAAGTCTATAAAATCTAGACAATCATTCAATAAAAACCTTGGACTTATTAAGTTTAACTACTTCAATAAAAACTTCGGGTCGGATTATATTAATAGCAAGAACGTATTCACAACATAGAGGTAACACATGGCTGAAATAGAAAAGAAATATTCGGACTACCAAACAAGCGAGTGCGATACTCAAGATCTTGTAGAGCCAATTGACGAACGGCTTTGTCCTACTTGCGAGATAGATCCGGACTGGAGACTCCCCGCTTCTCATTGGTCTATGATACAGGAAGCGTATCTAAATAAATCAGTTTGTGAATATCACGTACGAGTCTACGATAGTGAAGTAAAGAGAATTAACAATACTCCCATGGCATCTGAGGAAGACATTCGTAGTGTGGCCGCAGGTCGAATTCTTGTAGACTTCGATAAACCTTTAAATGATGGCACAAGACAGCAACTTCTCAACGCTTCTTTCATTGTTGACACATTTAGGGACTTAAATTCGAAAGAGCTCGGACTGGCGTACCTAGTAGCTGTACCAGCATTTAACATGGATCAGATTCAACCAAATGACGCTGAAGATGCTGACATCAGCGAAATAGAAGAAGGTAATGGTGGAGAGATCATCATTGACATCTCAGGGTTTAATCGAAAACTAAGACAATTAAGATTATCCTTAAGTACGTACGGAAAGTACTATGCAACAGCTGTTAAAGCTGGAGCGGGATTTGTAATTCGCCAAGAGGCGGATGAAACAAGTAGAATAAACTATGAGAACACCGTCCAGAAAATCAAAAACTTTAAGTCAGAGTTGAACGACAGACTGAAACTAAAGGGGTATCCCAAAATAGGCAACACTGGCATATTCAAAAGCAAGACTGCTAAAAGAATAAAGTTTGTCTTTAGATCCAATGGAAAACCGTATGACCTGAAGAGGGTTTTTGTTTACGATGAGTCTTGCGATAAATATATTAAGATTCCAATACCGAATGGTCATCTATTAAGAAAGCCATCTATGAGAGTTGTTTATCACTTTCTAGAAAACCTAGACCAAGTCATCAATGATGTCACAGCAAAAGAGACAAAGCCATGGCTTGATTTTACATTGGCTAATTTTTACCCTAAATACATTGTAGATCGTGGAAGCCTAGCAGAAGCCGAGGATGTTCGATCTGGACTGGAGTGTTTGATTGAAGCCGACTTGGGCTTGGGTAACGGCCAAATGGTTGACTATTTGGTCTCTGAAATCATGTCTGCTTTTGACTTAATAGAAGAACAGCTAGCTGAACAAGCATGTCGATCTCTGGCTGAGCTGGCTAGTGGCAGTGCAACTTCTTTAGCGGAGAAGAACAAGGACTTTGGAAAGACCCCGAAAGAAGAGCGTGAGCTCGCAATGAAAGCGAGATATGAAAAAGAATATGAAAACAAGGCTCTGAATTTCTTGGTCGATGGTCTCAACGATCAATTTGAGATAGAAAATGGCGTAAGACAAGAGATAGCAAACAAGAAAAATATCTTTGACCTTATCAGCAAAGGATACGCAGATTATATAGACACCAATCCAATGGTTAAGATTGACTATAAAGATTCTAGCGGAGTGAAACGCACATCCAATTATATCAAAGTAATATTAACGAAAGAAGATTTAGAGTCTGCAAAGAAAGAGTATGCAACTAGAAAGTTTAATCTCTTGGAAGGTGGCTCATTTGGAAATCAAATCCAAAATTCTCCACACTTTGAGGAGTCAATGGAAGCAGCTTCGGAGGTTATAGAGAATTTTGAGAACACATTTATACAACCTGTCCGAGACGCATATCAAGGCAGATCAGAATTTGAGTTGGTAGACGTTATTCCCTTAATTGGCTTGTGCGGCATGTCCAAGATTGCTGGAAAAGCAATGGAGTGTTTATTAGCTGGTGTTTCTTTTGACGATTTCATGGACTTGTTGATTGAGAAAACATTTGATTTTATGGAAGTGAACACTCTTGGATTGTTTTTGAATGGCTTGCCGTACTCGTTTAGAACGGAACTAAATGAAACAATCGAAGAACAATTCGGTTCTGGTGTTGACATATCGAGCCTTCTAGGAATAAAGCAAGTCGAAGGCGGCGGCCAAAAGATGAGAGACTTCGTCAAATCCAAACAGGTTGCCAAGAGGGTTTTAGAATTATTTGAGAAATACGAAGAACCGCTGAGCCAAGGAACAGATGAGGAAAAGAAGTTCCTAAAGAGCTCTTTGGGACACAACACATTTGGTCTCAACCCTTATGATCAAATCGCATTTGAAATGTCTAATCACTACAATAGAGGGTCAAAAGTATATATCGATGGTCCCATAACCAGAAAGATTGATGGCAAAGAACGGGAATATAAGAAGAGAGAAAAGTTCGTCCTAAAATTTATCAAGAACAAATTGCGAGATTATAGAAAATCTCAAAATTCGTTCCGTCAAGCTATGAATAGAGTGGCAAGCTCCGTAGGGTCAACAATAGATGATGTCATAGATAGTGTAGGAGATGTTGCATCTGAAAGAAGAGAGATTAAGGACGCAATATCTAATGCCGAAGCTTTGATCGAAGGTGAGAGATCTACCATAGATGCAATACGATCTGGATCTTCATTTAATGAAGATGGGACAATATCTAATCTTCCAATCCCAAGAGCTGAGCAGCTTCGACTAATGAAAGAAGTAGCTGGAAGAGTAGTTGACTACAAATCTACCATATCAGACTTAGAAGAAGAGTTGGATGGCTTTGTAAAGGATCGAGCAAAAGAAGAGGCTCTGGAACTAAAAGAGAGGGTTGACTTCTTGGTAGACCAAGCATCTCAAGATGTTACTCAAAATATAGCAGAAGCATTAAGAGAGTTAGACAATCTTTACCAAAAAACAAAACAAAGTATCAGCCGAGGAATCGATAGTTCGATCATTACATCTGCTGAGATTAGCGAAACTCCAGAGGGAGAACTAAACCCATTTGAGCAAGCGGCTAAAAACTTTCAAGAGACAGCACTCGGGGTAAAAGTTGACGTTGTTTTTGATGTAATATTTGATTTCGTGATAGACTCAATTCTTGGATTCTTTTCTGTGGATGACTTGTTTGAGAGAATGCGATCATATCCAGCAGTTGACTTCGCGATAGATAAAATCGAAGACTTGTTCATTAAGCCATGTCCAGTAGCACCAGTGATATATCCACCGGCAAACGACTTTATGAAATCCTTATCGATAGATGTGTGTAATCCAAACATTTCTCTTTCGTTTCCAAAAATTATCCTTCCAAATATTGACGCTCGATTTCATATTGAATATGAGTTTGGTGAAATATTTCGAGAAGCAATCATTAAGCTAGCAACCGACATAGCACTTAATTTACTGAAAAGACTGATGTCTACTTTGGAAAGTGCTCTTTGTAAGCTAGTAGAGGGTGTTGGTGGTATTGTAACTGATGGACTGCAGGGAGATCTCAGAGGTAGCTTCTATCGTGCTCTAAATGAAGCCTTTTGTAACGATGGGGAGAATCCCGAAACAAGTCAAAGCAAAGCAGAGGAGTTAGCTGAAGCTTTGTTTGCGCCATTTTCCTTTGATGAAGGAGGTGATTATGTAGGAGCCGGAGCTAGAGTATCTAATATCATATCATCAGTCGCTACGACTAAAGAGTTCTTAGAGGCAATGGTTGCTTATGAAGGTGAAGAGAATGACCAGTTTAACCAAAGAATATCGAACGCCATCTCAACCCTATCCCCAGAGATGGAAGTATTGTTGGGAGATCCAAATCAAGTAGCATACTTTTTTAAGAGTCTCGGTAGCTTTCTTCCACCAGAAGATAGATCTAGAATTAGAGATTTGCTGGATGCAGGAGTGCCCAATCTTCCAATGTCTGAAGCAATATGTTTGACGAACGAACAACTGGATGAATGGAATAGGCTAAGAGAAGAATTGCTTGACGGTAACGCTGATGCTGTTACAAAACTAAACGAGGAAACCATCGATGTCTTGGGCGGAACAATGGATGATGTTGCCTTGCTTGAAAAAGATGGCCCTTTCATTGGGGCGGCAACTAATGAAATCCTAAAAGATGTTTGTAATCCAAACAATGTATTTAACGATACTTCCCAAAGCCAGTTTGACAGAGAACAATCCGAAGAGTTAATTGATGGATTTTTTGATAATATATCTAGATCGTTGACCAGAGGTTTTATGGGTCGAGGTGGACTATTGGCAGAAGCGATGAGAGACACAGAGGGTCGTAGAGAGTTTGGAAGAAGCTTGCAGAAACTCTTTCGATTGAACTATGGAAATTCTCAAGAAGAACGAGATCAAAAATATACTGACTCTTGGGCATTTCCAACAAAATTCATAATGGACTTGGGTCAAGATGAAAATGGCGATGACGTGGCTGATGTGCAGGGTAGATATCCATCCACAGTAGCTATCAAGCAAAGAAAAGAGATTCTAGAAGGCGGAATGATATACGACTTTGACAGGGTCAAAGAAGGCTTGCTTTCATCAAGAAATGTTGTGTATCGATACATAGATGTTCAAAGTAGATTTTCTTATAAACAAAAAGTTGCAGTGTCCAATTTGCGACGACCAAAGAAGACATTTGGGTACAACTTGCAAGTAACAGAAAATATTGACGATGAGGGTCCACAAGTAGAAATAAACATAAACACTCCCGTGCCAATTTTGGAAGGCGAGGATAAGTTCATGGAGTCAAAAGGATTCCAATATAAAAACAATGAAAAGCAAGATATCCGCAAAGAAGCCTTTCAAAAGATATTGCAAAGTGAAATTCCAATCTCGGTAGACTTTTCTACACTTTTCGAAAAATTATTCGAAACATCAAATAAGAATATGGTTAAGTCTCTATTGACAAATGATGAAACCACAGGGGGTTTACCAGTAGGATATAGGTACGGATATGTCAGCGATACACTCACGGAAGATTCGTTTGAGTATACACCATCTGAAAATGAGGACGAACTGGGAACTTTCAAAAGCGACAGAATCATAGCGTTGGATCCCAAGATTTACGGTGGACGCTATTCTAATCCTCCATACTATGTTGAGCCTCGTAAGTTCACAGGGTGGCTTGAGCTGGCAACCACAGCCTTTGAGAGCCAAGATGGTTGCGACCCTAAGACTCCACCTCTATTGTCTTTTATGGATATCAAAGAAAGGACTAAGAATTTAGATTCGTCTTTAGTGACTGATCCAAGACTCTCAAAACCTCGAGAGTGTATTTCTAATAAACCATTTCATCTTCTCTTGAATAGCAAAAGTAAAGCAGTCCTTGACGGTGTTATTCGCACAACTATCAGAACTTATATCGCAGAGTTCTTTATGAAGGGCTATGGGCTTTTCTCGAACTTGCAAATCAGGCCGGATAATTTCGATGCATCACTTTCCTCATATATATCGAAAAAGATGCAAATGGAAATGCAAGACTTGGGAGCATTCACTTCCAATAAAAAAGTAAGAATTGTTCGCGAAAGATATTGGTACACATTTCTGGAACAATGCGTAGAAGCATATCAAAGAATGATAGATGTTGATAAGATCGAACCACCAGAAGCAGTGTTTGACGCTTTAAATAAGATCCAACTTGGCTTAGATAAATATCGTACAGTTGACAAAGAGATGAAAAAGAAGCTAAGAAAAGAAGTTGATGAAATAAATCTAGTCCGCCCAGCAGCTAATTATGATCCCCTAGTTGAGATAGCGAAAGGACCAAGATATAATCTTGCTATGGCTGTAGCTTTCCGTCTAGCATCTGAGGAAGAAAGAGAGAACTTCTTCAATGGTGCCGTAGAAGAGAAGATTAAAGGCAGAACAATAAGATATGCAAACCTCAAGAAACTTCAATTCTTCCAGAAGATTTACTTCATCAAGCTTTTTGAGAAAGAAGCGTTGTTAGTAATGTCTGAATTTGTTCGAGATGAACTCAATAGAATGTCTGAATTGGTCATAGATGGACCAACCGACAAGCCTCACTATTTTGACTTATACAAATCCTTCTTTGGAATGAAGTCATTCTTCCCAGAATCAACATCCCGTGTTGGTTTAAATTCTTACTATCTAAGTAAGCAAACTGGTAAACCAGATGCAGGGTCAATTCCAACAATTAAGAGCTCTAACCTCTCCTCTCCTCTTCAGTCAACATCTGAACCACAATATGTGATTGAGAGTTATGTGAGACTAGAAGAGCGAGAACAAGCAGATATTCCAGATTTTATCAGATCTAGACAGACTAGATATCTAGGTGCTGTTTCGACAACAGACATGTCTCAGTTTATAAATGAAAACTTAGATAGACTTGAGGGCAAGAGCTTGTCTGATTATTTTGGAAATCTTTCATTCACATACACTGGCTCCTTTAAGGAGCTAATGAATAAGGGCTTTGCGACTCAAGAACACATTACTAGATTGACAAAACTAAACAAGGATACCGAAGTAACCATAGCTATGTTGACAAGTGCGTTCAAATCATACGTTGGAATTAGAGAATTTGATGATTTCGATGTAATATATGATGAATCATTTCTTCTACCTGGAGAAACACCTGAACCAACAGGGACAGTAGGGTCTACAGGAGTCAAATATGGATTGAGAGTATCTATCGTATTGCCGCAGGGAACAATACCCGCATTGGACATCGAGAGACTAAAGCAAGATCCTGAGTTCATGAGCAAGTCAAAACAAGAAAAAGCATTCTTATTTGACGATGGTGCATTTATGATGCCACTATCTACAGCTGAAATAGATGTCATAGACGCTAAGTTCGAAGACTTTGATCCATTTTATGGAACTGAGCCTTATGATTTAGAGTGTTTGATAAACAAGATTGTAGAAGATCCGTCTTTCACAGTTATGTTTGATAAATTAATGAACTTCCGTCAAGCATCTTCTATGTTGGCAATCTATTGCATGGAGACATTACCGGCATCAATTGGTCGAGATGAAACGGAAAGAGATTTTCTAGAGCCAAATCCAGATGTGGACGATTGGGATAGAACAGTCAATAAATTTGGAAAGAACTTCTTAAGAAGAGAGTTTAAGTCTCTGTATCTTTCCGAAACAGAGGATGGTCAATCAGATGACGATGATGATGACAAAATGTCATTTGCTAACCTATTCCAGCTTAATAATCCTTTTGATTTCCTATCTATGCCATCAGTGAAGCTACCTTGGTGGATGAAGAGGAGAATGAAGACGAAAATATACGATGCGAATGGTCAAGAGTGTGCAGATCCTGAAAAAGATTTGCAATGACCACTAATTATTCGTAAAGGAGAAAGATTATGCCCTTGTATGGACCAGAATGGCCTTTGAAGTCAGGTAATAAAGATGTGTGGGAGATGTACGAGGATCTAAACCAGCAGATCAACTTCTATTTGAAGAATCTTCTTATGACCTCGCCGGGAGAGAACATCAGTGATCAAAACTATGGAGTAGGTATAAGACAGTTTTTATTTGAACAAAATGTTGAGTCAATACGATCCTCAATAGCCACACGAATCTCGACACAAATAGCAATTTATCTTTCATATCTATCGGTCGTCGATATTCAAGTAGGTGCTTCATCGCAAGAAATCGATGCCAACTCTATGTATGTTAGAATTGTATACACTGTACCAAACGATGTAAGTCAGCAGGTTTTTGAGCTAGATCTAACTCCAGACACAACAATAGGATTCTACTAATGTCAAATAAGAAAATTTTAATCAATTACACAAATAGAGACTTTAACTCTATTAAGAGCGATCTTGAGTCGCACGCTAGGAGATATTATCCTGATACATATCGTGATTTTTCTGAAAATTCATTTGGATCTTATGTCTTGGATACCGTGTCGTACGTTGGAGACATGCTGTCTTTCTATCTTGACTACAAGGTCAACGAGTCTTTTCTTGAGACTGCGGTTGAGTATGACAATGTTAGACGCTTGGCAAAAAATACTGGCTACAAATTTACTGGTCGCCCGGCTGCATTTGGTATTGCGACCTTTTACATAATAGTACCAGCCAATCAGTCCGGCTTGGGACCTGATAGGTCTTTGATCCCAATATTAAAAACAGGATCTGAACTCAGAGCAACAACTGGTACAACATTTGTTTTGACCGAAGATGTTGACTTTAATAATCCAAAAAACGAAATTGTTGCATCTAGATTTGATGGCACAACTGGTAAGCCTTCTAGTTATGCGATTAGAGCACAAGGACAAGTTAGATCAACAGTGTTATATAGAACAACGATAGATGTTGGCGACTTTACTAGATTTAGAAGAGTAAACATCGGCCCATCGTCAATATCGGACATAAAATCCGTAGTAGACAGTGATGGACATGAGTATTATCAAGTAGATCATTTATCTCAAGATGTGGTGTATATAAACACAACGAATCCCAATGCAGCTTCAGATGGCGTTCCACAGATTATCAAACCTAAAATAGTTCCGAGGCGATTTGTTTTAGAGCAAGACTCAAATGGAACGTTCTTGCAGTTTGGATATGGAAGGATTGAGGAGAATACCGTAACCGATATTGCTGAACCATCACAAGTAACATTACAGATGTCCGGAAAGCCATATATTACAGACTCAGCCTTTGATCCAACAAAGCTTTTGGACTCAAATACTTTGGGCGTTGCTCCATCCAACACAACTTTAACCATATTATTTTATCAGAATGATACAGATGTAGTAAATGTTGCGCAAGGAAACTTAAGCAGTGTCATGATTTCTTCGTTCACTTTTCCGGGCCAAAATGGAATAACTGATTTTGCTCAAAATGGAGTTAGGTCTTCTTTGGAGGTGTCAAATGATACGCCTATTATCGGCAACACAAGCCTTCCAACATCAGAGGAGATCCGTTATCGATCTTATGCTGCAAGAGCTGCCCAACAACGCTCTGTGACTCGGAATGACTATGAGGCCTATATTTACATGATGCCTTCGAACTTTGGGTCAATTAAAAGAGCCTCAGTTGTAAACGATCCCTCTTCTTCTAATCGAAGATTGTCTGTCTATGTCACATCAGAAGATTCTGATGGCAACTTAGTAACTTCAAACTCGACCATAAAAGAGAATGTTAAAGTCTGGCTCAACAAAAATAAGATGTTAAATGATAATATTGACATTTATGATGCTCGAATTTTAAATATTGGTTTTAACTATGAGATAATTGTCCACCCAGCTAAAGATAAAACACAAGTTCTCAACTTGGTTAATCAAGCTATAAGGAGAGAGATGTCCAACAAGATGTATATTGGAGAACCATTCTACATTACAAATGTGTATAATGTTATAAATAAAGTCGATGGTGTCGTAGATACGACTAGAGTGATCCCTGAACTTAAGACTGGCATCGGCTATTCTTCTGCACCTGTTTCGATAGATGAAATGAAATCACCTGATGGAACATATATAAAGGCTCCTAGGAACGTCATATTTGAGATCAAAAACTTTAACACAGATATAAGAGGAGCAGCGATATGATTAGAAGATATTATGCAACAAAAGACAACACCATAACAAACGCTTTCAATGAAAATCTTCAAACTAGAGGGACTGGCTCCAACATGGGCGCTTCCGATATTCTTGAGACTTTTTCGATATATGGCCAAGCATCTAGTGCGTCCGTAGAGCTTACACGATTTTTGATACAATTTGATACAGATGAGTTAGACTCAGATAGAACAGCCTCGAAACTACCTTCTGCGGGGAATGTGTCCTTTTTTCTAAAACTTTACAATGCCCCTCACTCACAAACAACACCATCCAACTTTGACCTGACAATCTCAGCCGTTTCTCAATCATGGGAAGAGGGTTATGGTTTGGATATGGATTTCTATGAAGATATCACAAGAGATGGGATTGGCTCAAATTGGATCAATGCCGCCTCCGGAACCACTTGGACAACGCAAGGTGGAGATTATCATGCCTCTCCAGCATTTGCTCAAACATTCTCAACCGGATTGGAAGACTTGGAAGTCGATGTTACATCTTTGGTCGAGCAGTGGTTAGCTGGTACAAAAGACAATGATGGCTTTGGTATCAAACTTGCTGATGCGTTAGAGGCAACTAATCGATCATTCTTTCGAAAGAAGTTTTTTGGCCGAGACTCTGAATTCTTTTTTGCAAGACCTGTTATCGAAGCAAGATGGGATAGCGCGAGAAAGGACGATAGAGGCAATTTCTACGCATCTTCTTCACTTGCCCCTGCTTTGGATAACTTAAACTCTTTATATCTCTATAACAGCATTAGAGGCCGCCTGAGAGACATTCCTTCATTGGGTAGCAACGATATTTATGTTGACCTATATGATTCTATTGGTGGAACAAAACTTACAGGCTCATTCACTGGTTCTGCAGATGCAACAGGTGTATATAAATGCGATGTTCAGATTGACACAACAGGATCTACAATTTACGATGTATGGTTCTCGGGCTCAACACAATATCATACGGGAACAATTTCGGTAGAACAATTCGGATCATCTGATTATAGTCCCGAGAACACTTATGTGTTGTCCATGCCAGGCTTGAGATCGGAGTATAGAAAAAATCAAACACATAGACTTAATCTTTATGCGAGAGCTAAAAACTGGTCTCCAAACATTTATACTCGAGCAGTGCAATCTAGCATTCCTTCTCTTGTGTTCGAAAGTTCGTCTTATCAAATTCGACGAAGCATAGATGACTATGTGGTTGTACCTTACGGAACAGGTTCTACAATGCATACTGGACTATCTTTCGATGTATCAGGAAACTACTTTGACTTAGATACAACTTATCTAGAAGCGGGATATTTATATGATATACAATACTCGTTTTATGATGAGGAAAACGGCTGGGAAGAACAACCGTATAAATTTAAGTTTAGAGTGGTGAATTAATGAGCATTAAAGATTTATTCGACAATAAAGGACCAGCCAAAATACAAAAGTCGGTAACCTCGGATGAGTTGGTCGAAACCGTAGAATCTTCTGATTTTGTAGAAGCAAAGAGGGTAGAGCACGAACAGTTCATTCCTCCGATTGACTTCTCTGATCCTTCTAATTTTGCGAAGTTTGGTTCAGCCGAGCTTTATTATGAAAAGGCTTTCGAGAGAATTCACAATTACTATCCATACGATGGAACATTGGCGGAAAAGGTTGAGTTTGAGAACTCCTCTTCTTATCTAGATAAGTATGTATTTGACAATTTGTATCCACGAACAAATGGATATGTCAACTTCGACACTAGTCAGAGAATTGAAGTGTTTGGTGGTCCTCATACTGCATCATCTGGAATGGCTGGTCTACCACTTGAGTCCACATTCGATTCCTCAGTGGTATATGATGAAAGCAAGAGAAGAGATGTCGCTTTCGAGTATAAAGCAGAATATGGTTGCACTATAGAATTTTGGTTGAAAAAGACTGAGCCTGGATCAGGCCCAGCTCTGAGAAACAGAATTGTTGACATAACAAATGGGGAATCTGGAACAACCTTTCAGATAGATTACCTGAAGACCGGTGCAGACAATCTAATGCAGCTTCACATGCAAAGCGGATCAACCACAACAACCCGAACAGAAATCATGACAAATGCGGTAGATGGTGACTGGCATCATTATGCTTTTTCGATTTACAACGAAAACAGTCAAACGAATGTATCTAGTTTTAAGGACGGACACTTTATAAGTACAACGGGAGTTTTCCTCGGCGCTTCTCCAAAAGAAATACTAGACATTACTGCTGTCAGTAGTGGGATGGAGATGTCTATCGGAAGCACCATCGGCGGCGGTGCTGGATTGTCTGGATCGTTGGATGAGTTTCGTTTCTGGAAGGCCAAAAGAACACCAGAGCAGATATATAACACATGGTTCACTCAGGTGGGCGGTGGAACCAATAAGAACGATGCCAATCTAGACCTAGGGTTGTACTTTAAGTTTAACGAAGGGATTACTGGGAATGGCAATATAGATGCGTCAATCCTTGATTATTCAGGAAGAATAAATAATGGTACCGTTGTTGGGTACGCTTCTTCCTTCAGGAGCACTGGCTCAGCAATCACCGAAAAGCTAGATCAGTCGGAGTTTTTAGACCCAATCATATACTCTTCACATCCAGATGTTGTATCTAAAAAAGCAGAATATAAAACATCTGGCTCTTTATCAGATCTATCAAGCACATCGCAGATTCTTTCTTACTTTCCAGGCTGGATGCAAGAAGAAGATGAGCAACAAGGAAAGCAGTTAAAATATTTATCTCAAGTTATGGGATCATACTTCGATACCTTATGGCATCAAATTGATTTCGTAGACAAGGTTCATGATCATCACTATATAAGTGGATCAGACAAGCCAGTCCCATTTGCGCAAAAACTACTGTACGATCGTGGTTTTGTTATGCCCGACTTGTTTGTTGATGCGACAATTGTTGAAAATCTTCTTGACAAAGACGACAATGAAGTTTATGAGAAAGAAGTCAACGAAGTTCGTAACACAATTTATCACAACATATATAACAATCTCGAGACAATATATAAGTCAAAAGGTACAGAGAAGTCATTCCGCAACTTCTTCAGATCTATTGGAATCAGTCAAGATCTTGTAAAACTGAACATGTATGCTGATGACTCAACTTTTGTCCTTCGAGACAATTATCAATACAAATCTTTGGAGAAAAACTTTGTAAACTTTAATAGAGAAGGTCACTCCGGAGCCACCCTATATCAGTCTTCAAGTAATGGTGATTATTATATTCCTGGAGACAAAGAGTATTTAGGATCGTTTACTGTGGAGTCTGAGCTTATATTGCCAAGAAAGCAGAGAAGAAACGAAGTCGGCTATTTTGCTTTTCCTAGCTTGACCTCATCTGTCGGCGGTTTTCACTCGACAGGTTCGGCATTTGACTTCCCAACATCCAACGACTTAGGTATGTCAGTCTATGTTCTCAAAAACACATTAGAGTCCGGACTGTATAACGACGAGAGTCAAACTGTAAGATTTATGTTGACTGGTACATTCGGCGAACTAACATCTGATGAGATTTCATACCAATACGAGAACAATAAGTGGAACCTCGCGGTGAGAATGCGACACGCTACTTATCCACATGGCAACATAACCGGAAGTATTGAAGATGATTTTATTGTTGACTTCTATGGAGTTGAAGCAGACGGCAATACGAAGAGAAACTATTTTCACCTTACTGCCTCATCTGTAGCGAGAGATTATTTCAGCTCAGACAAGATAATGTACGCTGGTGCTGAGAGAACAAACTATTCTGGATCTATATTGCACAATACAGATATTAGACTTGGATCTGTTCGCTATTGGCATAGTTATTTGTCAAATGATGCAATCGACCAGCACGGTTTTGACCCAGAAACATTTGGATCTAACAATCCACAACAAAGCGACCTTGTTGACACATACCCAATCGAAATTCCCAGGGAAAAAACCCTTGCTTTATATTGGGGTTTCGACACGCTAACTGGCTCTAATTCTTCCAAGGAAATGATTATTCCGGATCTATCGTCTGGATCGGCAAGCCCAACTCGCTATGGATCTTTGGCTAGTACCATAGGTCAATACAATGGTGCCAAGGGTATCGAGTTTAATGCAGACGACCCTAAGGCAATCGATAAGAACTTTTTGCATGTCGCAAGAAAGCGCTTAGCAGATAACTTAATGTCTTCAGATTTAACAACAATTAAAACAGACGAGACGGAACAGTTTTTCGTTGACGAAGATGTATCTGACAACTTCTATTCTTTTGAGAAATCTATGTATGGCGTCATCTCTGACGAAATGATGAACATGTTCTCGACAGCTCTAGACTTAAACAATCTAATTGGACAACCAAATCAAAAATATCATCATCGCTACAATATGATGGATTTCTTGAGAGATCGATTCTATGAAGATGTTGAAAATGAACCAGATATCGAAAAGTTCACTTCATTCTATAAATGGATTGATGACTCAATATCGACTGCGTTGCAACAACTAATCCCAGCCTCAGCAAGGTTCTCCGAGAAAATTAATAATGTAATCGAGAGTCATGCGTTGGAGCGAAACAAATATGTTCACCAACTTCCTATCTTAACAACCTTTGAATCAACAGAAGGGTCAATTAAGGGTATCTCTGAGATGAGGTATGATTGGAAGCATGGGCATGCGCCAACATATCCTGAAGAAGAGCAACACAATGTGTTGTGGCAATCAGAGAGAAAAGAGAAAGAAGGTTTGAGAGAAACATTAAGGCTGACAAGAAACAATCACTCTCTACAATCCTCAGGTCTCATAAGGAAAGAAATTGATGGCTCCACAAGAATCAGTGATACATATGCTGTTAGGCGATTCTCGAAGACTTATGATCTCTCGATTGTAACTCAATCCACATTACATGCTGGAACTAACTTCTCGAGAAATAAAAATATTCACTTGTTTAATAATGCTGTTTTGCCTGGTGGCGCCGTTGATGCCGATGGAATCCCAAGCAATATCATCACAGTGGGTCTCGGCGATGGGACTGGAATAGTTGACGAAGTTCGAAATGAAGATAATGCCCCGTTAAAAAAGAAGCTTGAAGCTACAGCAAATATACAAAAATATGCAGATGATGATTATGCTGCAATTTTAAAGTCAAATTATGTCTTGCCAATGAACATGATGTCTGGAACGGTCTACACTGGATATAATAAGGTCGTCAAAGAAATGTTTAAGTATGGTGTAGTGTTTACAAATCTCCATCACGACATAACAGGTCGAACAAACGACAGACCAATGCAGGGACCTTTCACGGATACTCATGTTGGTGGTTTACAATATCGACACATAGATGTCAATAAGTTTGACGAAAACAAGACATTTCAAATCACTCCCATCACTATCTCCCAGTACCCAACGGGCACAATCGAATTCGATATTGGAGTATTGGATGCCAAATATAATGAAGGAACTGGCTCGTGGGTTAGACTTAGAGATGCAGACGGATCAAGAGAGACCTTTTCTTACGCTCCTTTTTATGACTTTGTCGATGGCCAATGGTCGACGATTAGCGAATTATCTTATTTGATATCTCAAAAGCTTGACGTTGAAACCAACGAACAGTCTCCCTCAATATTGGAAGTGACCCAGAGCACCTCCGGATCTTATTATAACAATACAATACAAACAGACTCGAACAACTTCATTACCGCCTCTGGTTTTGCTGGAGGTACTGCTGCAGTACCTGGATCTCCAATAGATGTACACTTGGATCATCAAGGACAAAGACCAGAAGGTTGGGGAATGCTCTTTAAGTCACACATTAAGGAGGGTGAAGTTGACGGCGCATTTGGATTTGTTGGAGCAGACTATGGTACTCCATATCCATATCCCTATTATGCCAAAGCCACTAGGTACCGAGACGAGCATGCAAAGAGGCCGATAAACACTAGAAACATCAAGACGCTATCAGGCTCTCAAAAAGCTGGTAACTATAAAAATGAGATTGAGCTATTTTCTGTAGCACCAGAGCATCAAAAATCTTGGGCAAAAAGAGCTTATGATGACCCAAATATCGACATCTTACCACAGTCACTAACCGCATCTCTACCAGAAACTACGCACTATCAAACCCTTGCTACAAGATATCCTTCCGAAGTGGGGAATATTTTTGGAACGATTGTTAACAACAGGCAGGTAACCGGTATAGATCAACCACCATCTTTTGCTTTGGAGGTACCGGACAATTCTCAGATTGGTCCAGATTCCGAACTCTATAACACATCCGTGAGTGGGTATCCAACAACAGGTGGTAAATGTTTTTCATTTTGGGCAAAGTTTAAAACTACAGACAATGGTAATAGATATTTTTTCTCATCTGATGCCATAAATATCTGGATAACGAGTTTTAACGAAATCAGGTTTTCAGTTACTGATACAAACGGAACATTCAGGGTATACAACTGGACATCTCTTTCATTTAGTATTGACCAGTGGTACCTATTGACAATATCTTGGGATGGCGATACCGTTGGTAACGCCGAACTATTCATTGACACGACATCTAAGGGAGTCAAGTCTCCTTTTGGATCTGGGGGTACCCCGAATAATACGATCAACATAACAAACATTTCTTTATTTGATTTAAATACTAATAATGCAAATCACGAGCTCGATGGTTCTATGCAAGCTTTTGCTATCTATAGTGTTAGGCTCACATCAACAGAAGTTACACAGGTTTACAACTCTGGAATCACTCTAGATGTCCCAATCCAAACAGGAGATTTAATTGATTTTTGGCATCTAGGTAATGAAATTAGTGGATATAATCCTGGTGACGAACTTGCTCTCGGTACAGTTGTATCATCTGCGCACGGTACAGCAGGAAACAGTCTAACTTCATCTGTAAAAGTCTATTTAGATGATGGAAATCCAACACCGACACTTGGCGGATCTTCACCAATATCTCCTGATTTCTACAACATCATATTGTCTCCAACAAGTGAATCTGGAAAATCATCTGAAAGAAATATCAATACGCGTTTTTCTGCGCCCGGAGGTATTGAGATCCAAACACTAAGCTATTTAGATGCTTATTCTCAAACCTATTCGGTACACAATGCTATGCCATTCCGTAATCTGTCCGTATTGGGCTCTGGAAGCGGTGAAGAGGGTACCATAAGGGTAGAAGACCACCTTGGGCTTAGACGAGGCCTGAAGACCCTTAGAGCTCTCCATATGGGACAATTTGGAATTGACTCTGACTATGGATTGATTAGTTCTGCGGATTATCCTACAAGCGGTTCATTCGGCAAGCAACATCGCAATACAAGCAATAGAATGGAGTGGAACGGAAGCACAGATGTAGGAAACTCAGGCGTCGAACTAATTACTGGTAGCGCTTTTGACAATATGCATATCAATAGTCCAATTCCTAGAAGCGAGCTGCAATATTCATGGATCCACAATGCCACTTCTGGCTCGGATGCACCGGAGCAACACATTTTAGGATACGCACCAAGAGATGGGATCGTCTCTTCTTCTGCGGGATTTGTTGAGGCAATTGTTTTTCCAAGTGCGTCGAGTATCACGGCCACACTAATATCTGGCCCACCATAAAAATTTAGAAGAGGTTATAGATGTCGTTTTTTGTAGATTATGTTGGCTTGAACACTATTGTGTCGAGCTCTTTGGATCTGACCGGTAATGTCATAAACTATGGAGAGAATAGAGAAATTGCAACTCTTGACCACGATGCACCCTATGCCTCATCCCTTAGGGCGCCATCTTATTTGGTAGCATTTAACACCCATGCAAACGGCCCATACGGATACTCAACATGGAAGCAACTCCGAGTATCGGAGAATCCAATCACAAGATACCACAATAAAAACAGTACCTTGACATTTGTTACTCAACCAGGCCCTGTGATAAATCTAGGTCAAAATGGTGAGCTTAGAATTAGAAGCCGATACTCTGCACTCTACAATTACACAGAGCCAGCTATAGCACAAAAGTCTCATCCATTAATATGGAATGTAGGACGACACTTTAAGGACGATGATGGTAATGTTGATCTTGACAATCCACAAAAGTTCTCAATCATTTCTTCTTATGGAAACCAACAGATTGGCTTTGCTAACGAGCAAGTCGACAAGCTTTTAAGATTTGACCCCGACGAAGAGCAAACAGAATATGTTGCAATTTCAGCAATGTATCTCGAGAATGGCTTAAACAAGCAAGATTCGCCTTTAACTTATTGGGAATTCTTGCAATACCGAGAGACCGTCTATCCTCACATGAAGAACCAATTCCAAAACGAAAACTTGGAGAGACCAACATTTGAGAGCTTCTTTAGGCATTCTAGACCCGATAGGACTCAAGTAAAATCTAGCGACTCTTTCTCAACACCAGGTGACTTTGGGAACCAAACTAGCACATTGTCAATGAGCCAGTGGCCACTGGACTCAGGAGAAGAATTCATAGCTTTAACAAAAATAAATGACTCGAACATTTCAGATGCTAACAGAAAAAGTAGAGCTACTGGACAGCTTAATTCTTTTTACAACTTATTTAGGAAAGATCTATCATCCTCTGATCTTGCTAGTTCAGATCCAGCCACCGTCAGTGTAAAAATAAATGAATTGGATAACAATTTTACACCCGGCCCTCTTTACGTGCGTCGCATATCCTTGGCAAACTCTGCGTCCGTATCCAACCCATCAGGTATGGAAATATACGGAACTGGTAGTTCATTGGTATTGTTTGAAGGCAACGCTCTCTGGGAAGCTGGACCGAAGCGATATGTCAAAGATGACACTGGAAACTATGTGTCCTCTCCAAGACTACCATTCTACGATACATACGAAGACTATATCGAAGAAGCGAGAAGAAAGCATAAGAACTTCTCTGTCATTCCTGAGTTTAGAATG
>Ga0115572_10001405_pt1 | contig 19598 bp, 13 predicted proteins | sample COGITO_mtgs_1206_FD_88681 | JGI IMG/M metagenome (GOLD analysis project Ga0115572, IMG submission 88681) | Pelagic marine microbial communities from North Sea - COGITO_mtgs_120607 | ecosystem: Environmental > Aquatic > Marine > Epipelagic | place: Germany:Helgoland, sampling site Kabeltonne... | reverse complement strand
GGGAGGGATTTGTGCAGAGGACACGGATTGTGATGGCATACAAGTAACTGATTCGTTTACGACGGGCAGACGGCCGAACTGCTCGGCGATCTCACGCCGGACGAGGCCGTCGCCGCTTGCAATGCTTGGCAGTCCTGTACCAAGGAGGGGTGACCAAGACGATCTTTTGTGATTTGTTTGCACTCACGCCATTAGAGGCCACCACCTTGGCCCACACAGTGCACCGCCACCGAAGTGGTCGCTTGTACTATGTGTACCGCGATGCAGCCGTCGCTGATGTACTTGTCCGAGGTGGCATGGCTGCGTTGCGTGATCGTCTGGCAAAGCATGCCACCGCCATTGCACATGGCGCAGCAGCTCATCACGCATTGCCACTTGCATCGGCTCACCGCACCATGGCACAGCGAGCAAAGTTTGAAGATCTGATGCATGCTCGACACGTGAACTGTGCGACCGTTTGTTGGACATAACGGAAGGTCGAAGTTCATATGGGTTTCAATAAGTTTTGGGAGTGAGTTTTGGGAGTGTAAAATACAATGTAAACCATCGCTGGGTTACGTACAGAAACCCATTGATGAACATACGAGTACATAACGGAGGGACGGAGTTTCATTCAAAATATCAATAACTTTTTAATTCAGTTTTGATGCGGTCGGTCACGATCGGATGCAGCGACGACTGCGCGGAAGAATCGCTATAGCCTCTTCGCCACTTAGCGGTTTCTGTGAGAGTATAATTGAGACGCATAATCCTGAGTGGTGGAAGCGAAGAATGGATGACTTGAGTATAGAGTCCGATCCCGACACAGTGTTTGACATTGCAAATGCTCTACGTACAACTCAAGTCAAAGCCTTCACACAAAGCTTTCTGATAGGTTTGAGCAACACGACCGGCGATGCTACGTTTTCTGAAATTGGCAAAGACGTTGTGCAGCGTCGGAAGAGTTCGTCGGATGCTATTCGTGAGGCTCGCGTTCATCTGGGCAAAACCAACGAAAAGTACTTGCAATTCAGCGTGATGATGCTTTGGGGTGGAGAGCGAGACGATGAGTATTTGCTGTATCCCAAATCAACTGGGAGTGGATCGCCAATGGACGTAGCAACCGAGCAAACTATGAGAGCCATGCTTACACAGGCAAGAGACGAGTTGAAGACGACAAAAGAGAAGTTGGAGCGTGCACGAATGCACGTGGCATACTATGTTGCCATTCCAGAGGTTCGCGCATCGGTAAGATACGCGTTGTTCGAGAACCGTCTGAACAAGAAACGCATTGCTGCCGCAGTAAAAATAAACAACCACGAATTTCAATCCAAAGATCAGCAAGGTTCACGTTTCAACATTGATTTAGAGAAAGTCAATAGTGACCAGGACTACTTCAAACAAATTGACAAGTGGTTCAAACAACCGTATACAAATGACTTTATGAAGATTTATGCAAAAGGTGGTATTGGAATTGACACAGGAGGGTGGTACGACTTGTTCAAAGACGACTCAGAGACGTTTCGTGAGGTGTGCAATGTGCTTATGATGTTGTGCGTCCCTTCAGCAACTCGTGCCCTCAATGAGCTCTTTGGATTGGAAAGCGCAGCTGCAAGCTACGACCCTTGCGTCGACGACCTTACCGCCGGAATGGGTGGAATGGTAGTTGAACAGAGAGAGCCCATACCTTCTCATCGATGCGACGAAGTGGAAGTAGCAGATGTGGTTCACAACATGGCCAAAACCACATTTGAACAGTTGATACAATCCGCAGACAACTCAGACGGCACACCAGACAACCTATCACTATCATCGCCACACAACGCAATCTCAAACACTCACAAACACACTACGAACTGCCTGAAGAATGATTTTCAGACGGCGGATGGGGAACTTGCATCAGCGTTTGCGTTTTTGAAAGATTCGTTGTCGAGCTTCTCTAATATACCCGATGACGATCAAGACGGCTTTTTTTTCAGCGCCATTTCAAAAATCACCGACAAGAAGAGTTACGAGACGAGTCAGCGCTTGAAGCGTTTAGCACCATTGTTTGATCAAGAGCTTGTTCGCGCAGGTCGAGCGACTGTGTCGGAGTTTGTAGACTATTTTGAAGGTGAAGAGCGTCTACGGCAATTGTTGAGTTTGACAATCGCACTTTCCCGTGGCGGTGTATGCTCACTACCTCCTCACAAAATACTGCTTCAAGAAAAATTTGATTTCTACACGTGCCCAGTGCCACTACCGTCTGATGCGGATGACAGTGAGAATGATAAAATATTGACTTTTGAAGACTCTGGTAGCGGTCAGTGGTTTTTGGCGGATGCAAACATTCGTCTATTGAACAACATACACGATTTGCATCGAGCAAAATGGGATCGCATCATGAATCTGGACGAGGATGCTGCAGAGGATGCGAATACTCCCATATACACATCCAAAACTTGGCACTTAAACACAAGCGCAGAGGCACAAAGATTCTTGAGAGTGATATGGACTCCCAGTGTACTCAATTCGAATGTTCCAATCTTGAGAGTTGGAAACGTTTCGGCATCACCTCTATCTCTGGCTGTTTCTTACACGACAATTTTGCGCGCCTTCACAAAAGCAATGGTTGGGGGGACCAACAAGACAAGCGTGCATGTCAGCACTTCGGTGTACATGGCCGCATTGCTGAAACTGGAATCGCTTCAGTCTTTGCGACTGGTCAATCGTGCATTGAAGAGAGGCTTGGTCGTGCAAGATGTGATTTCTGGTGGACGTGGGGTACAAGAGCAACTAGATGCTCCAAATAACCCAAAAAACCCCTACGTTTGGCCTAAAAAAACGACATTTCTTGATACTCAGGTCAAACAACGGTATATGAATAATGCGAGCAACTCACCAGCAACTGTTGCGGCACAATCTAGCAACGCGTTAGCTGGCGTGGCCAAATTGAAATTGTTTGCGTGTTTGACAAGTCGACCAATCGAACCCCTTACAACGGTGGCATCTCGAGTTATACCATTGCGAATAGTTGCGGATGGGGATATCGACCGCGATCACATCATATCAACAATTTATGGTGTTGGTGAGGCTTCCGTGACTTCAAAGTACATTGACACCAATTACGTTGATGTGACAGCGACCCCTCGACCCACCAATAGTATGAATGATGTCCCTGCGTTCGCATGCCCCGACGATTTGCGGGCATGCATTCGAACGTTGCTGTATTTTGAATTCAATGGTGAGCTCGACGGGATTTCTGAAGAGACGATGAGTGGTCTCGAAATTCTTCAACGGCGAGAAGCTGCATTACGTCGTTCGTATAGTGAGACAATTGCTCGTGGTCGTGAGCAATATTCTCGTGGATCGACAGCGCCAGAAGACAAGCCAATCTACACATCCCGCAAGCGACCAGCAGACGCGGAAGAGCGGGTACGTCGCAACGCTATATGGACGGACGCCTTGCGCGAACTGGATCTGTGTGGAGACAACTTGTACAGCTTTTTGAAAGATATGGCTGGGACGCTGCATGAAGACGTGACCGCGTTGATCGAGCTTGAGGACCGTTCGATGGAAGCAAATCAGCGTATGTATCGTGAGCAACGACGCGAAACTCTTCGTGAGATCAACCGCTTCTCTCAGCGAGTTATGGATACGGCCATTGCAAGCGTATTTCGCCAGAGCAAGCTGAAAGCCGACTTGGATGCCGGATTGAATAGTGGCAACAGCGCAGACGATGCGGTCAACGCAATGGGAGATTCGGTGGTTGTGATGAGCGAAGAGAGTTCTCAGCGGATTCGTGAGCTGGCCGATGGTACCGCCGGGCTGGGTTTCCTAGAGGCAAACAGTGCATTGCAGCAATTCTTGAAAACCCAACAGGGATCACCAACTACGTTGCGATCCTTTGTGCTTGGACTCCGAGGGACATTGGATGCTTACCGAGACTATGCGATCGATGCGCTGCAGGCCAACCAGAGCGAAAGTGGACGAGCCTCGCTTGAGTACCTGGCGAATCCTCGCAACAGCTACATTGTCCGTTTGAAGAATGAGACATTTGCTGCAATAAGATCTGCCTACATGATGTTAAGACGACAACTTCTTAGCGTTGGCATCCGGGAGAACAACATTCCGTCGGCCTACTCTTGCATAGAAGGGTCAAATCTAGCGTTGCGGAATCAATTTGCTCAGCTGTGTGCGTACCAGCTGTCTCACTCTCGCGCGTTCAGCTCGTCGGCATCGATGTATTTGGGTGCAACTGCTGCTCGCATGAATCTAAACATGCTCAACATCTCGTTGAACAAGATGGTAAACCGAGTGTACTCAACAAACCACAACCGCCCAATGTGACAAAGAGAGCCCGAATGGGTAGCGCGAGAGTATATACGTCGGTATGGTAGTGAGTGCGAGCGATTCACATGTCTTCATTGGTCGATCTTCTGTTGCTGATTGTAGCAGTGATTGTGTCGGTAGGGTGCACATTAGTTCATGCGTGTGTGAACTCTCAAGCGGAAAACATCTGCGCTCACTCGTGGTGTTCTTACACACAATGTGCTCAAGCATCTCTGAGGAGATCAATCACACCGACGTACGGGATTGTTGGAAGATTACAGTTTTCGGAAGTGTGCGAAGCGTACGAGTTGCGCAGCATACGCGTGCCCGAGACAGCAGCAACAATCACGATCGAACGTATGCCATCAATACATTCGCCAGGCGGAAGCGTAGACGCACATTTCGAAAGTTCTGTTCACACGCAATCAACTCCTTCGTCATTGACGCCATCCACCACATTGTCGACCAATTCAAACGCACAATCGACGAATGGTGGTGCTTCCCCTACTTCTGACCACAGCCAGAGTTCGTTTTTGGAATCCACAACCAATTTGCAATGCCCCGTCAGTCGACGAAAGAAAATTGACAGCTCTCAACTCGCATTGTGGAATTCGCCAGGAGAGTGTGGTGCGCTCACACGTGACGCTCATGAAAGTCAAGCCGAATGCATACGTGTGGAATCACCAAGCGGTCAGCATTTGATGAGCATGATAAGCCCGAGTAGTCCCACAACAAATGGCATCTCACGTCGATCATGTGGAGCTTGGATCCAGACGGCAGATGCGTCAACCCCTCAGGACAACTTGTTCAATCGAGATTTGGAGAGCCAAACGATGATGTCGATGGCGTTGTTGTGCCATTCGACCTCAAGCACAAGCTACGAACAGCCGACTCCCACGTCATTTAGTCGAATGCGGCGAATGTGCTCTCGATATGCGGAATCGTCACACGCAATTCAGCAAAACGACATTCAACTAGCAACAGATCACGTCATGGTAAAACTTGGATACGCTTTGGTGGACTCAGGCACATACAGACAGACTGACAACACAATAGGCGCATTTGCGGACGCAGTGGGAAAATTAAGCTCCTACGGCTGCTCATCATTCATCAATTTCAACGTGGTCATCGACTACTCCGCAAACACCGGCTCTTTGATCCAAGACGGCGATTGGCCGAGTGACAGAGAGTTGATACTTGCAGGAGTTGCTCAAAGCGCACGAATTCAATTCCAAACGGTACGTGAGCAGATTGCGTCGCCGTCACCACAATCTCTTATGGATTGCATGCAAGGTACTACAAATGAAATCATGAGTCGGATTGTGAGGCAATTGAGCGAGACCCAATCATACACAATGACCGAATTCCATTCAGAGGGGTCTGTCATACTGCTACCAACACTATTTGTGGCAACATGTCATGCAATCAACAATCGTCAGAGGGGGGGGGTCGACCCTCAAATTGCACTAGATCTTTTGAACGGTGTCACCCAAGTTTGCGTGCATCGGTATGCAAGCCATATCGACAACGACATTCACCACAATCACATACAGGGCGAATCGCACATCACCGGCTTCAGAATGCACCGAAGGCCGACCGACCAATTCGAACCACCTTCTGAGACCGAGACTGCTATGGCAACACGCATCGGATTGAATGCGGTCTCGAGAACCGTGCGCGAAAGCATCTCAACAAACCCGAATCCGACGTCATCGGAGATTGACGAGAACTGCTTTCGTGCAATTCGTCGATTGATTCCGGACATGGTTGAACGCGCATTGTTCCAAATGCTGGTTTCCAGTGAGCTACAACACCGACTGATGTCATTATTTGAAGTGATTCGTGAGAACGTCATCACGGCAATGCAAGACTCTCAAATACGAACAGCGATCCGAAGTTCTCGGTTTGACGACTTGATTCATAAAGTACGCAGAACGCAAATACGATTAAAAGGCGCTGCTGAGGGCACTCCCGGAGGATCAACCGTTCGATCTCCACGGCACGAAGTCGATTTAACCAATGGTTTCTTCATCACTCTTATGGAATTGTCCAGACTCAGAAACGTTCGTACGGTGCAGTCGACGCTCACTCACGAGACTTCGGATGTGTGCGACGGTCCTGCTGTTCTCGACATCACCGACGCAAACACATACTTCCATGTCGATGCGAATTGCATTCACGTCTTGCTTGGACTGTTACAACCACCATTTGTGCATGTTGACCATACGGAGTCCAATCTGATGATAATGGTCGGCTTCTTTCTGGCACACGAGCTTGCACATGCGACAATTGGACATCTAGATCCAACGGGAACACAAAACCTATTGCAACGACGATATGAACAAGAATCGGTGTACCTTGAGGCCATCGCAGACGTCATCTCCATGAGATCTATAATGGAATATGTGGGGGACAATGTGGAGGCATGCAAATCGTCTTGGTACAAGGTTGCACAACTCTTCTGCTCAAATTACGACTTGGCGATTGTGGAGGGAGACCGGTACCCACAAGGAAACACTAGAGTTGATCGATTGTGGCTAGTGTTTAAGGACAAATTCCCTCAGTATGCATGTTTGTAAGTCTACAGTACAACTTTGTAGTACACAGTCGTTTGCTCCTCGCGGTTCGCATTGCCATTGCCCGCAAGCAAACCGCTACAATCATGGTATCCATACGCGCTGCGTCTCTGACCCCCAACGATCATGTCAATAGCCTCATCATCTGGCGACTGAAATGAATTCAACGTTTCTATGTAATGCTCGATGACAACAGACTGTCGCCTCTCGGATGGAAGCTTGGATGTTGTTGGTACGAGCACCGTTTTTTCGAAATAGTCAGATGCCGAATGTAGCGATTTGAGTCGCACATTGCATTTTATTTGAATGATGTCATTGCCATACAAGTCAGCGCGAGTTGTGACGGAGCTGTTTGAAAAGGTTGTGTGTAGAAGTTCTCGTTTCAAATCCAAACTCAGCTGATCGGGTTGAGAGCCAAGCATACGGATGTCGAAGGTGCAGTGCTCATCATGTACAAACATCACGTTCACGCTCAACACCATAGCATTGTTGATCAGGGGTATGTGCTGAGTGACCTGTTCGTTCACGTGCTTGGGCAGGTCCTCAGTTTGCATGATGGTCGGTTGTGGTCCAATGTATATGAACGGGACTATGGTGTTGTCGACCATTTGAAGCATGTTCATGATTGCAGCCTTCAGCGGTGACGCTTTTGGAAACACTTTGTCCATTGTCACGATGGCGGCGTGATCGCACCTGATGGTTGCAATGCTTTGCCACTCTTGATAGAGTGGTTGAAAGCAAACAATCGACCGATCCTTTGATTGTACGATCGCTACGTGCTCGTCGTTCACGGTGGTAGTGTACGATTCGACATCGTAGTTGAGTTGACAACCAAGGCACAGCCCCTCCACCACATGCTCACCAATGCGCAACTTTGGAACGTGAATCATTTTACTGTTGTGCACGTCTTCAAATTTGTTTTGACGGTCCTTCAAGTCGGGAAAATGAACAACCTGGCCATTTTTTAGCACAATGTCGATTGCACCATGAGTGTTTGACACCGCGTTGGGCGGCGCATCTATAACGGTGTGTGTTGTATCCCCACTGAACAACATAATTTATGAATGTGTAGTGTTAAGGTTTTGCGCTATACTTGTACACGCGTGTATATATATTGACGCGTCTTAGTCTGATCTGGGTTTTCACTCCGTCTCAACATTCCAACCATGGCAACAACAAGTAAACCCATCAACACCATTCTTTATGCGTACTTGTTACAAACGCTGCCGGAGGCAGTGGATTCCAAACCACAGTATGTACTGGTGTTCAAAGACGGGACCTCCGACATCATTGATGAATCGCAGTACGAATTGTATGCAACCGCCAATTCATGGTCGAGCACAGACGAACCGCCCAGTGATGAAGACGACACAACTACTAACAACGAAGCAGAAGCGTTACAACCATTGCCACAACAGTTGGCAGAAACTGAGCAATCAGAGCCATATTTGGATCACGAAGCCGTTGAAGTGCTTGACGATACAATAGATACAAAAGCTTCCGACCCCCCTCAGCTGCCGCAGCAATGGGAATTGATACAAGACATTTCGACTCAACAATACTCGCTTCTCACCATCAATCAATCGATCACGGAGGCGGCGTCGCGTCTACAAGTTCCACCGCCGTCGATCTCACAGTTCTCGTACACGCAAGATGGCAAGCGTGTTGACAAGCAATACTACACTCAAACTCGGTACATTGGTCAATTGTATGAAAAGAACTTTTTTCGCGCACCCAAAACAAAGGGTGATGAGTTCAACAAAGACCATATGAAGGTTCTTTGCAATCAGACTTCAAATCAATTCAGCACGTTTTCAGCCTTTGCCACCACGGGAATTGGAATTGTCGATTTGAGCACTCCCAATGAAGAATATTGGATCAAAATGGCCTCACAAGCCCTTAACATGGTGTTTGACTCACAAATCCCACCCTACGCTCAGCAGAGCACTCACGTCTACGACGCATTCGAGTTCCGAAACATACCAAACCCTTACGTGACTCATCACGTGATCGTTCGCATGTTCCAACGACTCATGAATCAATACATCAACAACATGGTGGATGGAATGCGTCGCGCTTTGCTTCAAACTGTAGACCCGTCGATGCAAACTATGTCAAGATCACTTCGTGTCGAAGTCTTGGATTGCGGGGCTCTTCAGCGAACTGCGCAACAATCAACTCAAAGCATTCCATTACCACCACAAATGACGGGGGCTGGTCGGTATCTGCCATCGCTGCCATTACGCAAGTACATTTATGGCGATGGTGGATTGCTCATATGCGCATATGCCAATTTCTCGGACGGTGAGATGACTGTTGATATCGAAATGGCTCCTGGTACGCACGTGTATGGACCCATCCAATCTTCGGGTATCTCAGGCTCAAGCCGCGAGTCGTCGATGGAAATGACACTCGCTGAGCTTTATCAAGGCTGTCAGACGACAAGCTTAGAAAGGGGTGACAAGTCCAAGAAGATTGAGTTTCAAGGATATGCCAATTCAAAGGCATGCTTGAACTTGTCTGACACGATCAAGATCAGCATCAAACCCGGTCAGGTCGTATTTTACGACGCGACCGTATGCCACAAACAACCGCACGTTACCGGCAGTCGACAAGTCAAGCCCGACGACTCTATTCGCATTATGCATTTTGCATGGCGGATCACGACCAGCAACACATCTTTGGTAGCGCTGCAAAACAACGACAACGTTTGGCAGGAGATGCGAGTCCCCAGAAACTTGAAAACTGCCTTTGATCATACTATGTTCTCGTGTCTTGCAATTCCGTCCAGAGTGATGCTTGAAAAGCGAGCTATGAACAAATTGAGAACATGGATGAATGCGTCCTTCCCGGCGGACGTGATTGCAAAGGCACTTGTTCAAAGCAATGGGACGCAAGTCTCGCTGGATGCATTCAACATGCTGTTTCCGACGAAAGTCACTTACGACGACAGCTCCGATGTCCACAAAGTCCTCTACCCTCCGTACGACACAAGCACCGATGCATTCAAACCGGTCACCAAGCTTGCGCAGTACAATGACGAGTCCGAATTCATGAATAGCATTGCGTCTTTCATGACTCAATTCTAAGATGCTGCGCAGTGTGATTGCATGTGGTCCTAGTAGACACTTAGGCTTGCGCATGGCTGGACACCACGCGAACACTTGTTGTATCCTAAGCAAATCAAGTCGTCGCTACTTGCTTGCATCACATTCACAAGATACGTAATGGACAACCCAGCACGATTTAAGTTTGTTGATTTCATGCCAGTATTGACGAGAGTTTTTATAGAAACGTCGTCAAACGCACATGCATTCGCAATCCCTGTACGTAGGATAGCTTCCGCCACGAGAGGGGTCGACTTACACAGATCCAAGGCCGTCGTGATTGTTACTCCCAAAGCGTCGCAAGCGTCACCCGGAAAAATTGCCATGACGTCTTGTCCGGTCACGATAAACGAGTTGCGTACAGCCTGCTGACCAAACAACCGAATCAAGCTTTGAGTCCAAACGAGTTCGTTGAGATCAAACACATCCATCCCCAACGTTCGAAAACGGTCCAGAGTGTTGACTCCACGCTGGTTAAGTTGTTCAATTGTGAGGCTGCTACTCATGATGTTCTGAAACCTACAACCACTTTGGATCAGTCGCTCGTAGTTTATGCTTGCGTCGTCCAATGCAAACACTTCATTGTACTCAACCATACTCTCATGAAACATGGCTACTCTTTGCTGAAGACTAAGGGGAGTGTATGCAATCGTGGGAGGATTGGCAGGATTGGGAGGCAGAACTGGTGATGCCTTTAACTTCTGCATCAACGCACCAATCGGTAAGTAGTATCACGTCGCAGTTTTTAATATGTTAGCGTCAAGCAATGTGTTAGCGAGTTATGTGTTTTCTACTCAGTTCATTTTCATATCTCCACGATCCGCTGCTACATAGCACTCGCTCCATTTCGGAATCTCAGCTTGGTAATCGGCTCCAATGCGTATGTACGCAGTGTTTTTGTCTACAGGTGATGGTGGTGATGAAGAGTTGTTCTGTTCAGCATTCACGCTGTCTTCAGCATCGCGTTTTTTGGTTTTGTTCAGCGCTGTGTTGATCACCAAAGTATCTCCATCATCGTACGCGATGTGAAACCATTCACCGCGCCCACCCTTCCTCACGCGGTGCTTGACAATTCCCGAATACCAACATCCCGTTAGGAACGTTTTCACTTTGTCTCCAGGTGCCAGGTTGGAACAGCTTGGACGACATGCTGTGGCCATTTACAGTGGTTGATGGTATGAACCTACCCGGACACCTCAGACACGACGGATAGATAGCGCGTTTGTGCAGACTGTGCAGACAAGTCGTTGTATGTGCTCGCTAAAGGAACGTACGCGTCGTTGTTATCTGCAATGTCGAACATAACAAAGCACTTTGCTGAACAAATCCCTTCAAGAGAGAAGGCGTGTGATTATTGTGGGTTTGTTGGTCAAACACTCAAGTGTTCACGCTGCAAGAAAGTTTGGTATTGTAACAGAACGTGTCAACGTGATGCGTGGGTGAGTCACGGGCCAGTATGCACGTAGCACACCAACAGGTAGTTTTATGTTGTCAAAAAAAAACATACAGCATCGCTAATGACGCTAACATTATGCAGTTTGGAAACTCTGTGAGGTCGTGCGTGTGATGGAACAATTTGATCGGTTTGTACGTATTCAGACAGACTATACGTTGCCATTTGACATCCATAGTGCACTTAAGCAGTTTCTTAAGCCAAGCAGTGGACAGATTTTACGCGACACGCTGGAATGGTTTCACTCGGTCAATCTCACAAGCCCGGAAGACTGGCACGCTATTTCACGACACGCAAACCATCATTTTGAAACCTTGTTCGCTCACGTCCCCCTGTCAATCATGGTATTGATTGCGTGTTTTGTTGCACTACATTTTATGCTCAAAATCAGCGTCTATCGACAACGTCGTCGGGCCTACCACGAGCACTTGAAGCGGTTGTAACCAACCAATGTCCAATGGTTGCAATGATCTTCATCTTATGGAGAAGCGACCAGACTTGGCGACGGATCAAACCTATCCTTCCCAATCAAATCACGACGTCTGATTTTTGGGGGAGATGACGGGGGGGACTTAGCTGCAGGGGTAGGAGCTGGCGTTGGGGATTGGTATAACACTTGTGCGCGCAAAGTGAGTCTTTGCAGCGCGTTGATGTCCGCTTCGGTCAATTGCCCCTCTTCCATGAGCGTATCAAGTGTTTGCAGCGCGGAGACTCCATTCTCATTGCGACAAGTTATGGATTGAAGCTTGAACTGAGTCTGAGACGCTTGCTCATGGTCAACCTGCATGTGATGTGGTGTGGTGTGGTGTTCGTTGTGTTCGTTTACGATTCCGATCGCTTGATCTCAATTCTTTTCTGGAGATAGCGGCTAGACACTGTCTGAGCAATATTAAGTCTAATACTCATAAGGAGCTGCTGACCTCGGAGTCAACATTGCTTCCATCGGAATTGGCGTTCCGATGGCGACATTGTCGGCATAGACATAGTCGGATGGAATGGGTTCGTCCATCTGTTCTTGAAATTGTTGTAGCCTGAAGAGCTGAATGTGCATGCACTCCGTATAACCCTCGACGCGTCCAATCGCGTCATGCAGCGCGCTCAACTGTTCTGCGTAACGTTGCTGGCTTACTGTCATTACGTTTTGTTCTAAAGAGGATTGTATGCACGCAGCTTCTCGAGCAGCATTTCGACGGTTCACTAATTTCATAACATGGCGGGGCACAATGTAGTAATACCAAAACATAGTTGAAGTGAAAAACACTGCCAGATGCAACATCATAAACGCCATCTCAGACCATATGCAGAATATCAAAGTCGATTCAAAACCTGTTGGTAACGGGTTGGCTGGGGATGTGTTAATCAACATCATCAAAATGAGTGACCCCAGTACAGTTATTGAAGAAAACAGCGTCAGAAACTGCAGATCCCTGAACATGAACACTTGATCGATCAGCCGACATTGTTTGGTACACAGCCAAAATGCAATGCCCGGTAACTCGAAGCATAAATGCAATAGATATCCACCACTCAACAGTGCGGTGATCAGTATTCCCAATGCCACAAATCGCATCTCGACCGAAACGTTAGTGGGCAGATACCATTCGCTTGGAATGTCGCGTTCGCTACAGTAAGGCCACCAACACATTAATGAGAACAACAGATGGTGTTGGTGGTTGAAAGTGTTTGATGCGTTGTCATAGTTATCACTCGTTTCGGTATTTCTCTGACGTGTTTCATTTGTGCGGTATTGCCTGTCATGGGCAGGTGGCATTTTGTCGCTATGTGATTCATAAGTGTTTGTGTATCTATAAGATAGCGACGGGAGTTATATCAAGTGAGTGTTCAACTCGACATGTTCAGACCATACTCGGACGAAGACGCGTGCATCATGTTTACAAAAAAGACGCCTAAAAACGACAGCAGTTACCAACTCAACCAGTATTCATCATTGCATATTTGCGAACACTCTTTGACGACATCAAACACAGATTCCATCCCCTCGATCTCTCGTGCGATTTCGTCGAATGCAAACTTGATGGAGGTTGTGTACGGGTACTACAAGTCCGAGTTCCTATTGTTTGTGAATGGCAAACTGGTCGACCCATCCACGAAAACATCTCTCAAATACACGGCGGAAGATGATGAAGATCAACAGCTGCGAATAGATCGTCCAACGTTTGTATGTTTCACACCAAAACATACCATACACACACCACAAAGCATCACGCTGAAAGTGTTGGGTGGTGTCAACTCGATGGAATACGCCTCGACAATTAAACCTCGAAACACTGTGCGTGGGAGCAATGCTATTTTGATTCCACCAATCCTCACGTATGAAGTCTGCAAATCAGCAAAGGCAAAGCTCAAATGTGACTTTGATCCAAATCGAACATATTTTGACACAAACAAAATGTTCACCATCAATAATCCCAAGACAAACATCAAAATACAACTCAAATGGAACATGCGACAGATCGGTGCTTCGCGATCCCACAAACAGTACATCAACATCTCGTTGAAATCCAAAAATCCCCTTCATTTAAAGCGTGCCGACGACAACATCGACGAGAATCAAAGTTTCGGGTCGAAAGTTACCACAGAAACAATGACGCATACTCTAATCTACACGGGCTACGTCGCCCAAGAGATTGTTGACTCGCCACAGCCGCTGAATGATGGATTAGTATGGAGATCCCTGCGTGATTTGTCAGACTCTGTCGACATTCAAACACGTCTTGTCCACCACAACGTATCTATTGTCAAACTTCCCAAGACGATTCAGTTTGAGGGCGACAATGTAAATGAGAGAAGCGAGGAAGAAGAAGATGGGAGTGACAGCGAGGACGAGGAGGAAGACGAGGGGGAAGACGAGGAGGAAGACGAGGAGGAAGACGAGGAGGAGGACGAGGAGGAAGACGAGGAGGAGGACAAGAACGAGGACGGATTGGAGGGAGGAGGCAATGACAACAAGTTGGAGCGCAATGTCTTCAACTTGTTGAGAGCAAGGTTTTACAATCTGGTCGACCTTAAAATGAGCACGCTTGACTACATCTACCCGTTGCTACTGTGCAATCGGTTTTGCAATGCCGACAATGCATTCTTGAGTTTTAAAACGAAAAAATTGCTCGCCACGGCTTCGATTGATAGTCATCTTTGGGGTGCCGATATCTTGAGAAAAATCATAGCGCCTACATCAATGTCAGTGCGCATTCCAGGAGAGGTGTATTACACCATCCCAAATGTAGCCAACAATACTGTGACGGCTGCGTTTTTCAGCAGCCTTTACCAACGCGAGCTGAGTTCGTTGCTACAAAAGCAAAACATTGAATACACCGACATCCGATGCGCTCAATGCGAAAGAATCGCGGCAACACGTACATTACATCTTGCAATTGCTTCCAGCAAGCTTTTGAATCAGACACTGTTGAATCGTATTTCTCAACGCCGACTGCCTAACACGAGCTCTGCAAACGCCACCCAGCTTGATTTTTTACTGATTGACCCGATTTTTTTGAGCATCGAAGGATACGCGCTGTTGCTTTTCCTTCGATCTCATCCATGCTGGCTATGGTTAGAGACATTGACCCTCAACACTAACATGCGCAGCGGATTGACTGACAAACGATGGAATGCGTACCGTTCCGCCAGATTCATAAGGGACGCTGCTACAGCAGCTGAACAAACTGCACGACGACTACTAAATGAAACTAATGGATGGGAATTGCTAGTTCGATGGCCAATTGTTAGCATGCAACGACAACGACTAGTACGAACACAGCCAACAGCGTTTGATGATCTGATCTCAGCGTGCGAGATGCTTTCAATCACATACACGGACGGCTTGGCCGGTACCATTCCAAAATCAGGAACCGTCTCCACATTGCTTCGTGCCGACGCGGTTCTTGTAAATTGGAGTCGATGGGTGATGGTTGCGCTGAAATTGATAGAAACCAACGCTCTCTCCACCATCCCTGTCAATCAGCAGTCGGAGTTCATCAACATTGTGCTGGTTAGGATTATAAAACCGTTTGCGGCGCAAAGTTTGAGCGCGGTGGCATCAATGACCAACCAAGTTGACAAAGTGAGAGACCTGCTTTCATACATCTTTGCACACAATCTCGAGTTGAGCGCATCAGCGTTAACTCAAGAAAACGTCACTGCTCCTCTACAGAAGACACTTTCAGCAATCGAGATGGAGCAGCTTCAAACTCGAATTGACATCCGGCGCATGTTTGGTGGGTATGATAGCCTCCCAACTTCGTGTGTAGAACTCAACCGTCAACATTTCAACAACTTCAAACTTGTTTACGAGGTTGACTACGGCAATCTGTTGGCATACGCATCCAACGCTCCGTCAATCCTTTCCAGGCAATGGATCCAAACACCGCAGTTCACCCCCTTGATTTCCGATCAATTGATCGACCTGGAGGTCTTCATCTATGAGCTGACTAGAATCATTGACATCCGAACGAATGCTGATGGTGCGAACGACACATCCGAGCACTCTCAAGACTTTGATGTCTATGTTACTCCCAGCTATGTCAACTCTTTGGACGGGCCACCCACAATAGATCCCAGCTTTGCAGCCAAGACTAATCCATCGAAACAGTGGACAAACTTCAATCCCTCGCACATTCACGTCTCCTTCACCAAACCGCGTCCCGGTGAGTCAATCATTGAAATATCACCAGTGTTCTCGCAAGCGTGGTGGAGCAGAGTTCACAATGTTTCTGAATGGGACACGGGCAACACGTTTTGGGATCTGATGAGGATTGAAAAAATGACTGCCATCAAACAAGAACTGGTATCAAAAGTGTTTGTTGGGTCAATCAATCTCATCGATGTGCACTACGACGAGATGGTATGGTCTTTGATGTGGAATGCGGAAAGAATGGCTCAATCGTACACAATCGCAATCGCACTTACCGCTACAAACAACCGACAACTCACGATAGAGACAAAGGGATGGTACGAACACCTGGCGGCGATACTAGCAAAATCCATGTTGGTACCTCACCTTCCAAACAAACCGGTGAATCCTCACTACACTCCTCTTCGAACAAAGACCACACTTACGGACGACAATAAACGATATGATCCGGTGGAGTTGATCACTCGCATGAAAGTTGTGGCCCAGCTAATTCGCACACAAAAGCGTCAGATCACTCTGTATGAGGCATGCAAACTCATGGCAGTTCTTCTGTATCCATCGCTCTCTTGAACAACAAAGGTTGATTCAAACTGCATGACGCATGGCTACGACTCGACCACCTCGACCACGGATATGCTCAACAACATAGTTCTCTGAGGCGTGTATGGAGTCCAATTCATTCATGCACCGGTTCTCAAGCTTTTCCAATGATAACAAAAGAGTGTGAGCATGAGAGAGTTGGGACACGTTTGTGTCTTCCGAGATGCTCGATACACTCGGTGATGTTGGTGTGTTCAGAAGATCTTTCGATTGTGGCAACCCTGTAGTCAGCGATGACAAATTCAACCACTTAGTGGCGGGAGTTATTGTCTTGGATGACCATATTGAGGATTGAAACAGCATGTACTCGCGCCCCATCTTGGATGTTGGCTTCGTGGATGCTGCTGTCGATGGCTTTATCTCGGTTGGACAGAGAGTTTGTATTTATTGTATGTAAGGGAGTGGATTTGTCCGCGCAGCATGTACTAAAGTGCGCTGTACACGCCGAAGGTGTTGGAACTGTTTGCACGGTTGAAGGTGCTGGAGGTTCATTTGATGTATGTGAGGAGCCGCGCAATCGTAGATGGACGGATTTATATTGTGGAGTGCAGACGTGTCCTCGTTTGAATTGACCACACTGTTTGCAACGGTTACCTTTTGAAATTTCGGGAGATTTGTCTATGCGCAGGCGCGCGTAGCAATTTCTCACACTGCTGTCGGTCCGACCCAACATACTCGACAACTTTTTCCATTGATTGCCGTATGTCTTATGCAGCTGAAGAAGTCGCATCATTTCTTCTGGTGTCCATTGTTCGGTTATTTACATGACAAATGCCACGTTCCCACTACATCTCTCCTCAGGAAAATTACTAAACTCTAAATTCAACAAAAGCGGAAGTCGGTCACTAGTGATTGGTCGTACACACAAACTGTTACTTGCATACCGGGGTTTATTGTCAGTCATTCACGTTGAGCGTAATGTCGTCGAAGCGTTTGCATAGCGATAAATTGCAATTTCTACTATACGAGCTCTACACCGATGGGTACGATCATACTCGTAATGTCGGCTTATTTTAAATGACGAAATGTCAAACTGATTCGAGGTGCGTATGTCGAAGGAATGCAATGGGTGCGATTCGCGAGCGCATCTACAAAGGCATCGAAACGAACGACAGTGCCATGCTTCAACGACAACGTCGTCTTGTCGGAAAAGTACATCTTAGCTAGCTCCTTTGAACGATCTGAATGGTGAATAGCTAATGAGATTGAAACAACGTCACCTTTCCCAGGCTCAAGCAACGATGTGTTGTCACAATGTTTCGCGATACGACTCTCTTTCGATTCATACACGTTGCATAAGATTGAGTTGCAATCATCCACATTATGTTTTGCAGCGAATTCTTTGAAGCACTCTGGTGCCTTGTCCATTTCGATACTTTCGTTGAGCCAATAATACGGCTTGCCAATCACCAATACTTTGCGACAAGACGACTTTGACGAGATGCTGTTGCGCACGCCCCAATTTGCGCGTGCAAGTATGTAATCGACTATTCTACTTTCAACATCATTGACATGATGGTCACGGCCGGATTCCTCGTCGTGTTTATCATGTTGTTTGTGACGCTTAGTGTCAACCAAATCGCAGCTTTCGGTGGACGAACGTTTGATCAAAAAGCGATCCATTTTTTGACACTGTTGTTTCCAGTTCCGTTACATCTCATCGACATCTACATCGACATCTACATCTATTTGTTAGCGACTCCAATTTTTCCATCGCGTATCATTTGTTTCGTGTATAGAGAAGCACATCGCCTCATCGGATTATCATTGTATTTTACATTTGGTGAAGCGTCGACTTCTTCAATCACAGTACGAAGTGGCTTGCTTGGTTGAGAGGGGTTGTTGTACTTTCTGACAAATTTGGGCTCCCAATCATGTGCCAAGTTCGCTATTGCGGATAAAAAACTTCAGAGTCTAGTGCGGTGTTCACTCTCTCTCACTAGTCTATTTTTAAGTAGCACTTGAGCATCGACGGATCCCACGTGTAAGCAAGCGGCACCATGCTTGTAGTAACGAACACGTCCGGTAATATGCAGCGTGCTTGCATTGTGAATCGTTCAATCCCCCACACCTCAATTAATTCATATCAACCCCATTTTGGATTCGACAAGATATAAATGTACCTTGACGCAAGGAGTTGTGCGTGAAGTACTAGATAGACAAGTGGCTAGTGCTCTTCACCAACAACGTAAGGGACTCGTGTTCGACTCCCACCATCGAAACTCAGCAATCACTTGACACACAGCGGCGGGAAGCCGCATAAATTGGATGATGAATATACGATCGCCAGTGGCAGCTCCACCATAACTTGCAGCGGCGGGAAGCCGCAATTTGATTGGGGTGGGATGGAAGGGATGGAAGGGATGAAGGGATGGAAGGGATGTCTTCATGGGATTGTGGTATGTACATATGTATTTCAATATATCAATAAATCGATAAACTTCACCGCTTTTACAGCGGTATCCGATTGCGACGACATCACACACACTTTTTTATCATATGAGACCCTTCTCGCGCAGATACGATTCCATAAAACACGCTAACAATGATTACATACTTGACATTCGAGCACCTTGAACACAGCAAAACTTCTCTTCAGTACAAAGCGAAAGCGAACATCGAGAAGGAGCTGAACACAAACCAAGATACCCGGTAAGCACCGACCTTTGCGATTTTCTTGCATGATATCTGTGCTGGGCGAGGAATTGTTGCGTCTTGTGTTTGTTTCTCTTCCCGACAACGACACCAAAACGCTGCACAGCGGTGTGAGGCTGACGTGCCGACTCTGGAACGACATGGTTTATGATATGTGCAAGACAATGCAAAGCAATCTTGACCTCGCGCGCACGCATCATCCTGCGCTGCTCTTCACGCCACCGCCAAAAAGGCTTCGAGGCGAGTACATACCACGCATCACGTTC
>Ga0115572_10001403_pt1 | contig 19603 bp, 18 predicted proteins | sample COGITO_mtgs_1206_FD_88681 | JGI IMG/M metagenome (GOLD analysis project Ga0115572, IMG submission 88681) | Pelagic marine microbial communities from North Sea - COGITO_mtgs_120607 | ecosystem: Environmental > Aquatic > Marine > Epipelagic | place: Germany:Helgoland, sampling site Kabeltonne... | reverse complement strand
TTCTGCAGTCGGAATTGATTTTGTTACGCCCATTCCCATTCCTGGGTTTGTACCGTAAGTAATCATAGGTTCTATCTCTGATGCTTCGTAATTAAATTCTTCGTCAAATTCTGCTCCTTCTTCAGTATAAAGTGTTTCCCAATATGTCATGGCCTTGTCCCAATCTGCCCCTTTCGGAGTTTGAGCACGGCCTTTTAAATATTCGAATGTTTTGCTATCAGGTGCAATCATCCCTCCACGAGCACCCATCTCAATAGACAAGTTACACACTGTCATACGACCTTCCATTGACATGTCTTCAAAAACATCGCCTGCATATTCAACAAAATATCCAGTGGCACCAGAAGTGGTTTGTTTTGCAATAATGAATAAAGCCACGTCTTTAGGAGTAACACCAATGCCTAATTTACCCCTAACATTAATACGCATCTTTTTAGGTTTTGGTTGCATGATACATTGAGTAGACAATACCATTTCTACTTCAGAAGTACCGATACCAAAAGCAATAGCTCCAAATGCTCCATGAGTAGACGTATGAGAATCACCACAAACAATTGTAGCTCCGGGTAATGTGATTCCGTTTTCTGGTCCTACTACATGCACAATTCCATTGTTTTTATCTCCTAAACCCCAGTGAGAAATACCATGTTTGGCAGCATTGCTTTCCAAGGCATTTAACTGGTTTGCAGATAGTGGATCTGCTACCGGTAAATGTTGATTTATTGTGGGTGTGTTGTGATCTGCTGTAGCGAATGTTCGCGACGGATATACAACACTGTTTCCTCTACTTTCTAGACCTAGAAATGCAACAGGACTTGTAACTTCATGAATAAAATGACGGTCTATAAAAAACACATCCGGGCCGTCTTTAACCTGACGAACAACGTGTGAATCCCATACTTTGTCAAATAATGTATTTGCCATTTTTGTAACTTTTATAATAATTTTTTTATAACAGTTACCAAAAATACAATATTATTAGATTTTTTAAGGACTACGGTCAATTTACTCTATTATATCCAACTCTTAAAGATGAATGCAAGAAACTAATAAACAAATAGTTAACTTGTTTCAGAATACGATGTCTATTGATCTTATAAGGTTGTGATTTTTTGAGAAGTAGCACTTTCTATTTTAAGAGCAAACAAAAGTCGATGACTTTGAAATTAATGGACACTAAAAATGAATTTGGCCTCAATAAATTTTTTAAAAATAAAATTTTTGAAGTATTTAAAACTTTTACAATCTAAAATAACAACCCTTTGAACAAGGCTTTCTTCCCCTTTGCTATTGATATATTTCATAAAAAACACTATATTTAAGTTCACTGCTATGAAAAAAATAATTTTAAAAACTGCAAGACATCGCAATAAAGATGTAATAATCATCAAGTTTGGTTGTAAAAATGAGATAAAATCACATTTAAAAACACTTAAAAATGTTTTTTGGAGCCGGACTCTAGGCTGCTTTTATGTTGGGCCATCTTTAGAAAATTTAAGAACTGTTTTTAATCATCTTAAAGGTAAAAAATGGCCAATTGATTCCCTGCAATTAGAATATTTTAGAGACCTAGACTATGAAGTATTTAAAGTCAACAAATTATCTATTTCAAAAGTAAAAGAAAAAGATTTATTAGGGCAAACAGCAATTAATTGGTTATGTATTCCGAAAAATGAATTAAAAATAATAAAGCAGGTAAAAATAGACTTAGTCTTAAGATCAATATTACCTTGGTTTATATTAAAAACTTTGCCTAAAACCATATATAAAAAATAGCGGTTTAAGTGCTTAAACGAAAGGTTAATAATAAAATAAGGGTCAGTTATAAACCGAAAAGTTAGCGTCTTTTTACACGCTACGTTTCATACACAAAACCGTTCTATGCAATTAAAACTAAAATAGAAACACATGAATCGATTTATTATAAAAATTTATGAATTACTTCCGGACTTCATAAAAAAAAGTGTAAGTGGAAGAAATAAACTCAGATTCGTTAAAGACTTTTTCTTAAAGGATAAAAATGGACATAAAACGACTAAAGTTAAAATTCAAAAGTCCTATGATAGAATTAAGGTTGAGTTTAACTTTATTGCTCCTGTTAGAACAGCCTTAAAAGCAAAAAAAAGAGGAGTTGAAAGTACTCTACTTAGAAATTCCTTTTATTTATTGAACAAGTTTAGCAAAAATTCAAATCTCATCATATACGATGTCGGTGCCAACTATGGCTTCTTAAGTTTAGTTTGGGCTAAGGCCACATTAAAAAGAAACGGATTTGTTTTTTGTTTTGAACCAAGTCCTACTGTTTCAAAAATCACTGAAAAAAATATTTTTATCAATGGACTAAATAACACCAAGCTTTTAAAGAAAGCAGTGGGGAACATGAATGGTTCGATAAAAATATATGATAGCCTAACAACTTCCAATATCGAACCAACAGATAATTCAAAACCTGTTGACGTTGAAATTATTACTCTAGATATGTTTTCTGACTTGGAACAAATAGAAAAAGTAGATTTAATTAAGATTGATGTGGATGGCATCGAACTTGATATTCTTAACGGAGCCAAAAAAGTTCTGGAGAAGTATAAGCCAATATTAATTGTTGAAACAAATGATGATTCAAGAATCTTAGAGTTTTTATGGTCTCTTGACTATACAATCTTAAATATGAAATTAAAGAAAGTTAAAAAGGATGAAAATATTCCTCATAATATATTTGCTGTTGATGAAACAGCATACAACAATGTATATGAAATCATAGCACCCTAACGGGATGCTACGCTTCATATACTCCAAGTTCCGTTAGCAGTTATAAAATAAAACCTACAAAGTTCGGTAATTATCCGAACTTTTTTTATATTTACAATCTCAAATGAGACTGACCAATAAGAAAATATTAGAAAAGCTTAAAAGAAAGAACAGAGGAAATATTCCTTTAACCAGTGCTATCGACCAATTGATTAAAGATATTGATGAGAATAATTGGAAGAATCAAACTGAACTGAATAAGACTAGAAAAGATGCAGATAACTTACACAGCGATGGATTTTATTTTTTCAATATCAATATTCACAGAACAATGATTTTGACTGAGTTTGACGTAATGAAGCAACAGCTGTTTGGGTAGGAACACATCAAGAATATGAAGCGACCTTTAAAAACAACAGAAATACTATTAAAAAGTGGTTAAAGTCTAATGATTGGGTTTAAAAAATAAAATTATGAAAACACAATTCGACATATCAGAACTAATTGAAAATGGAAAAATTCGAAATGAATTGGATTTTGAAAGAGCAATGATTGCAGACAGAAAATTACGCGTTCTCTCAAAGGAAAATCCGAAATTCAGATTCGTAAGAAAAAAATTAAGAGATTTAATTGAACAATACGAAAATCAAAATTGGAGTGCCGATTCTACTATTTCTGACAAAAAATTACGAGAAAGCAATGTTGCGGAATTGATAGCCGAAAAAGAACGGTTATTTATCCAGCGAAGAAAAGAGCTTATCCGAAAAAAAATAAAGAGCTTAAATTTAACACAACAAGACTTTGGGAAAGTTTTGGGGCATCAAAGTAAATCCTATATGTCAGAACTGATAAATGGAGTAAGTCCTTTTTCCTTAAAAGATTTAATTGTTATTAATAGAATTCTGAAAATTGATTTAACTGATTTGGTTCCGACGTTTTTGCCACAATCGGATAGAGTAAAAATTAGAAAAACTATTAAAAAATTGGATAATCCAAAACTGAAATTAAGTAAAGACGATTTAGTAATAGCGTAAAATTACTACTGCCAACAATGTATAACCGCAATTACGGCGGATTCGACTACGTCCCAATCCACCCGGCATTACTAACGTCTGTGCTAAACCGAAATTCTGCGTATATTAGCCCGTTACTGACGGTTATACGAGACCGTTAATTAAAAAATCATGAGTAAAGTATTTTTAAAGTATTGTTCTTTATTGTTTTTTTTTGGATGTATTCATACTACTTTTTCTCAAGGAACTGATACATTCGATAAACCAGTTTATATGCATTATATGCCTTGGTTTGATTCTCCTAATTATAATAATAATTGGGGAGCACATTGGACAATGGCTAATAAAAATCCTAATGTAATAGTTGATGAAATTACTGGAAAACGAGAAATTGCTTCACATTATTACCCCTTAATTGGGCCATACGACAGTCAAGACCCAAATGTTATTGAATATCATCTTTTACTTATGAAATATAGTGGGATAGATGGAATTTTGATTAACTGGTATGGCAAGGTTGGTACTAATGGTGATATTGATTTATTACTTGAAAATTCTAATGCTATTGTGGCTGCATCTGAAGTGCTTGATATAGATTTTAGTGTCATAATGGAAGATAGATTTGTTGGTAATGAAAATGGCTTGAACCCTGTTGACTATGTCCATATTAATATAGAATATTTGAAGAATAATTATTTTCCAAAAAATAACTTTATAAGAGCCAGCTCAGGAAAACCCTTTTTTGGAATATTTGGTCCTATTAAAATTAACGATGAAGCTAGTTGGGATTACGCAATGACTGCGGCTGAGGAAGATGTAGTTTTTTTACCTCTATATTGGGATAAATATAAAGTTGGTCAGAATGCAGGAGGTGGATATGATTGGGTAATTGAAAGTGGTGTATCTGGTATCAATTACTTTTATAACTCTGTTGCTTCAACTCTAGACTATGCTATGGGCTGTGCTTATCCTGGTTTTAATGATTTCTATGCAGAAGGTGGTTGGGGAAATAATTATTTTTATCTAGAACACAATGACGGAAAATTATTGAACCAAACACTTGACTTGGCTATACAGAATAAGACATCAATAGATGCATTGCAATTAGTGACTTGGAATGATTTTGGAGAAGGAACAATGTATGAGCCTACTTATGAATATGGATTCAAAATGTTAACTAATCTACAAGCAAAATTAGGTGTTTCTTACTCTGAATATGAACTCCAACAGATATATCGTTTATTCGATCTGAGAAAAAAATATTCAAATGATCAAAGCATTCAAAATACATTAAACCAAACTAGAGACTATTTTATAAACTATCAGGTAAGTGATGCCATAGCACTTATGGATAATATTGAAAGTTTAGATGACCAAAAACTATACTATATAAAGAACAGGTTCAATAACAATTATTTATATCAAGATGGAAATGTCGTAAGATATAGTGCAGAAACAAGTGACAATACATTCAAATGGAAACTAATAATTACAGGGAATGGCTATTACTATTTAGAAAATGCTTTCACGGGAGATAAAATACATATGGAAAACCAAACTGGGTCATTGGAATGCACATCTATAGCCTTAAATTCACCAAGTTCTATTTGGGAAAAAAGAACAGTTAACGGAACACATAATAGGTTTCTAAATAAATCTGATTCGAACCAATACATTAATATCGAAAATAATTTGGGATATGCAGAGCACAGCTCAATTAACCCAAATAGGGAAAGTTCACATTGGGAATTAAAAGAAGTTACTAATACTTTAGATTTGAATGAAGCAACTTTGAGAAACGTATTAATATTTCCAAACCCAACAAATGATATAGTCACTATTGAAAGTTTTAATCATATTTCTAATCTAACCGTTTATGACATTCTAGGGAAACAATTAAATCTAGATAGTGTTATAAATTCATCTAGTAAATTACAGTTTAGTGTGAAGAATTTTAACAGTGGTATTTATTATATTAAAATAAAAAATAATTTAGGAACAACTACAAAGAAGTTGATTGTAAAGCATTAAAATTTATAAAGGATTTATTTTTATCTTTCAAAGAACTAAATATAATAATGTATAAAAATAATAGCGGTTTAATCGCTAAAACCTAAGTAAGAGAATATAAAAGAGGTATGTGTTTATCTGAAAAGTTGGTATGTGTAAATCCGCTATTTTTCATTTACAAACACTTCATATAAAATCCAACTGTAAAAAATGAATAAAGAGGATAATTACCTAGAAATTAATCGACAATCATGGAATAACAGAACAGATACGCATTTGAAATCTGAGTTTTATGATTTAAAGAATTTCAAAAAAGGTAAAACATCATTAAATAGTATTGAATTAGAGTTACTAGGTGATTTATCAGGTAAATCAATATTACACTTACAATGCCATTTTGGTCAAGACACGATTTCTTTGAGTCGATTAGGTGCAGAAGTTGTGGGAGTTGATTTATCAGATAAAGCAATTAAAAGCGCAAAACAACTTTCAAAAGAGACAAGTTCAAATACAACGTTTATATGTTGTGATATTTATGATTTACCAAGATATTTAGATCAACGATTTGATATCGTATTTACAAGTTATGGAACAATTGGCTGGTTACCCGATTTAAACAAATGGGCAGAAATAATTTCTAGATTTCTAAAACCGAATGGACAATTTGTTTTTGTGGAATTTCATCCTGTAGTATGGATGTTTGATGACAACTTTGAGAAAATTGACTATCGATATTTTAATTCAGGAGCGATTATAGAATCAGAGAGTGGAACATATGCAGATAAAAATGCAGACATAACACAAGAATATGTAATGTGGAATCATGGCTTAAGCGAAGTAGTAAATAATCTTGTTAAAAATGGACTTGAAATAAACTCTCTTAATGAATATGATTATTCCCCGTATGACTGTTTTAACAAGACTAAAGAATTTGAACCCAGAAAATATAGAATAGAACATTTAAATGATAAAATTCCAATGGTTTATTCGATAGTAGCAAAAAAGAAAAACAACAGCTAACAATTTGTATGTTGCATATGCTCCCTAAGGGAAGCAAACGCAACATTAAGTGACGTTGTAGCACATTTGAGAAAAATTTCGCTGTGTACCAATTTTTGGTATATTTGAGGAAATTAGTAATTCAAATGAACAAAAACACATCAATATCGCTAGGAAATTATTTTGACCAATTCGTTCAAAGCCGAATAAGTGAAGGACGATTTAAAAACGTAAGTGAAGTTATTCGCGCTGGATTAAGACTTTTAGAGGAAGAAGAAAGTAAATTAATTGCTTTGAAAACAGCAATACAAGAAGGAATTGATAGCGGAATAGCACACGACTTTGAAACAAAAAATAACCTTGAATCTCTAAAAGCGAAAAAGCACTCGAATGGCTGAAAACATGACCTTTATGAAGATACGGACAAACCAATATTGGAAAATCCATCAGAGAATAGTAAAGTTTTATATAATTCAATATATTAAACACCCCACTTTTCTGACACAAATACGTTATCAAACATTAGAAAAAAATTGCGAATGAAAGAATATTTTTTACTTCAATTTAAAATGTTAAACCGAAGAATGATTGATTTCGGACTTCCTCTTTTGATTGGATATACACTTCTGCCATTTGTTTTCATTTTGCTCTCTAAGTACGTATTTGAAAAAACTGAATTCGCTAATTATATTTATGGAGTATTAGCATTAAGTTTTGTTTCAAAATTGAATGAGCCTAAAAGAAATGATTTTTTAAAGTCTATATTCAATAAAGACAAATACACAAAATTAAGAGTATTAGAAAACCTTATCTATTGTTTGCCATTTACTCTTTTTTTGATTTATAAAATACAACTTTCGTTTTCTCTAATATTAAACTTTTTTGTGATTTTAATCACCTTTTTCGACTTTAGCACAAATTTAAATGTGACAATCCCTTCACCATTTAGCAAAAAACCATATGAATATACTGTTGGCTTTAGAAAGACTTTTTATATTTTTCCAATCGCATATTTCTTAACTTATATTTCAGTATCAGTTGGAAATTTTAACCTTGGTGTTTTTTCTATGCTATTAATTGGATTAACTTGCTTTTCGTATTATTCAAAAATAGAAAACGAATATTTCGTCTGGAATTACAATCTATCGTCTAAAGAATTTTTAATAGAAAAAACGAAAACGTGCTTAATCTATTTTACGCTTTTAAGCTTACCAATCATAATAGCTTTAAGTATTTCATTTTTTAGAGAAATAGATATTTTAATTGTATTTCTGCTTTTGTGCTATTCTTATCTCACAACAATAATTTTTGCTAAATATTCGTCTTTTCCAAATGAAATGAATATGTCACAAATAATTTTAATTGGATTAAGTTTTATATTTCCGCCAATACTTTTAATGTTTATACCTCTTTTCTATTCACAATCAATTAAAAAGTTAAATACCATCTTACATGATTAAAATTGAAAAAATTTCAAAGTTTTATGGTAAGAAACAAGTTTTAAATTCAATAGATTTAGAATTTAAAAAAGGTAAAATATATGGAATTGTTGGAGAAAATGGAGCAGGAAAAACAACACTATTTAGATGTATTTCAGGACTTGAAAATTATAAAGGAAATGTAACATCAGACTTCAAAAAACTTAATGATCATTTAGGACTTTTACTAACAGAACCTTTCTTTTTTTCTAAAATTACCGGAAAAGAATACATACAATTTCTTGCCAATGCAAGACAAATAAAGCAATCAAATATCGAGGACAAAAACATTTTTGATTTGCCACTAAATCAATATGCTGCTAACTATTCTACTGGAATGAAAAAGAAATTGGCTTTAACCGCTATTCTTTTACAAGAAAACGATGTGTTTATTCTGGACGAACCTTTTAATGGCGTTGATATACAAAGTAATTTAATTATAACTGAAATTATAAAAAGATTGAAAGAATTAGAAAAAACAGTAATTATTTCTTCTCACATATTTTCAACTTTAGCGGATACTTGCGATGAAATTTATTTAATGAAAAGCGGAGAAATTATAAAGAAAGTAGAACAAGTAGATTTTAACAAACTTGAAAACGAAATGAAAGAAATTACAGTCGGAAATAGAATTGACAAACTTGAATTGAAATAAATAACGGTTGGCAACACGTTGTAAATAATATAAATGACTACTGAACTCGAAATAAATAATTCTCTAAAAAAAATTAAAAAGAAACATTTAAAACGTTTAAAAAACCTATTATTAGGTATTAAAAAAATGGAATTAATGTATATTGCAAACCTATTTAAAGGTAAAGATAATGGAGAATTACAGCAGCATCAACTTTCTCAAAGAGGTATTAAAAAATAAGCCAACTAGCTGGTTGTCTAAAACAACACACCGATTAGATATTTATGATGAAAAATTAGCCAAAACAGAATTCCTAGAGCAGTTTGAGGACTTGTACAAAAATATCAATTCTGATACAGCTGCATTAAATGAATTGCCTACAGCTTATGATTATATTCGATTAGGACATCCATTATCTTGTGTCTTAGAATGGGCACTTGCTCATTTTTATAAGACAAAACCTGAAAACATCATTAGTTTTTCATCACAGACAATTGCTATTCTAGCAATTCTAAGAAAAAATTTGTTAGATCATAAAAACACCCAAATCGTCTATACAGAAGAATTACCAGACTTCTTTGATGCTGAGGTTATCAAACGTATTTATGGATATCAATTTGAATTAAAACATGTTGAGAAATTATCAGACATTCCTTTTTTTAAAGGGAGTACCATTGTTGTTACACAAAATGATGCTATTGGTATCAATCCTCTCAACGCAAATACTGACTTTTTCATTAACATATATGGGCAACTTGGAAGTATTTTAATTGTAAACGGAGAACAAAATGAACATTATATTTCCGACATTCAGCATGTAAGACGAAGAGAAACTATAGCCATGACGCCAGTAAATTGTAATGCTGTATTAGAGGCTTTCGTTAACAACACTCGTTTCACTGTTCCGCCTGGTCATCTTAAAACCAACAAAGAAATTGTTCTAGATTCAATTGTAAAGATTACAGGTGCAAACACAAAGCCCCTCGTTGGCTCTAGCGGTCTATCGATCCAATATGCTATTATGATGGGACTCATTGACGATGCTCAGGAAAACCATAAAGGAAAAGCCATTAAATTTATAGTTCCCCCCAATTGTTATGGAGGCACGAATGACCAAGCAAGACGTGTTGCTGCTTGTATTAAAAATGTAGAAGTTGTAGATTTACCTGTAGATGGTGCTCATGATATGGTGCAAAGTATTGATACTATTTTAGCTGAAATTGCCACCGAAGACGCCATTCCTTATATCATCGCAGAAATTCCAACAAACCCAAGAGTTGAAGTGCCAGACTTACAAGAATTAAAAGCTGTTTTAGAAAAGGTGCGCATGACTTCAATTGGAACCATTGCAATTGAACCTGTATTCATTTTAGATCAAACCTTTTGCCCAAATGTTCTTTTTTTAGGGGAGGGTGAAATACTCTCTACCGTTCGCACTATTTCGTATGCCAGCGGGTCTAAATTTCCAAGTGGCGGAAAATGTACTGCTGGTTACTGTGTTGGAAATAAAAAGATGGTGCCTTTCATTGAGAAAATAGAAAAACATCTTACTCTTTGTGATAATGAAGCCACTGGTCTTCAATATGAAATTCTGGCAAAACAATTGCCCTCTATGAATCAACGAATAAAAGATGCCTATAAAAATACGCGAGATTTTGTAAACTTTATGAAAGTTGCTTTACCAGATGCAAAAATAAATTTTGTATCAGAAGAGTTGGCATTAAAAAGCTTTACACCCTCTGTATTTTCGTTGGATCTACCTACCAAAGGAACCACCGATGAGGAAAGAGAAAATTATAAGAGAGCACTGAACCTTAAATTAATTAATTTAATGATTGCCAAAATACCCAACGAAAGTAAGTTTTGTGTTAGTTATGGACAGTTAAAAGGGTGCTATTGGACGATTCCTGCAACCTCGACTCAGGGAACTACAAAAGAGGGCGACAAAGATTATATTGTCCGTGCATCACTTTCTCCTAATGTAGATCTTGAACTCCATAAAAAAATATTTTTAGAGTTTGTAGCAAACATTTAACTTTAAAAACAGGTTCATACATAGTTCAATTTGAAAGGATCAGAAATTACCAACGAATAATAACAGATCCCCAAGTAAATCCACTTCCGAAAGCTGCCAAAACTACTAAATCATTGTCTTTAATTTTTCCTTTTTCCCAGGCCTCGGTCAATGCAATAATTACAGAAGCAGCTGTTGTATTTCCATATTTCATAATGTTATTAAAAACTTGGTCATCTGACAATCTAAATTTCTTCTGAATAAATTGGGCAATGCGAAGATTCGCTTGATGAGGAATTAACATATCAATATCGTCTTTCTCTAAATTGTTGGCTTGAAGGCCTTCGACTATGGCTTCAGAAAATCTAGTTATTGCATGTTTAAATACAAATGGACCATTCATATAAGGATAGTATGATACATCATCTGGATCATTTTTTTCTAAAATTTCTGGAACCCACCTTTGTGTAGAGGGCCCCTCTAAAACTAATTCTTTTGCATGTTTCCCTTCCGAATGTAGATGAGAAGATAAAATTCCTTTTCCTCCCTCTTCACATCTAGATAAAATTGCTGCTCCTGCTCCATCGCCAAAAATAACCGAAACATTTCTACCTCTGGTAGAGCGTTCTAAACCACCAGAGTGATTTTCTGCACCAATCACTAAAATATTTTTATACATTCCTGTCTTAATAAACTGGTCTGCAACAGACATTGCATAGATAAAACCAGAACATTGGTTGCGAACATCTAAAGCACCGATTGTTGGCATCTCTAAAATGTCTTGTACTTGAACTCCACCTCCAGGAAAATACATATCTGGACTTAGAGTTGCAAAGACTATAAAATCGATATCATCCTTGGCTAAACCAGCTCTTTCTATTGCAATTTTTGATGCTTTAGCTCCCATAACCGCTGTTGTGTCTCCTGATTTAGGATCAATCCATCGTCGTTCTTTGATTCCCGTTCTTTCTTGAATCCATTCGTCTGAAGTTTCCATAAATTCTTTTAAATCGTTGTTGGTAACAACATTATCTGGGAGATAATAACCAAGTCCAGTTATTTTAGAATTATACATCATATTTATATTTTTTAGTTTTTTCCTTTTTTGTAATAAGCTAAAATAGGGATAAATTAACGTGATTGCAAAATGATGAGCTATTGCTTAGCTTACTTTTATTGATTCGAAAAAAAGCGACATCGTTAATAGTTACTTTTCTGGGATTTTACTCATTGCAAATTCTGAAATTGCCGTAATTGATAAAGAAGGGTTAACGCCAGGATTTGCAGAAATAACAGACCCATCACAGACCATCATATTTTGGTAACCAAAGACATTACAATGTTTATCTACCACACCTGTTTTCGCATCTTCTCCCATTACAGACCCTCCAAGAATATGAGCTGTAGTTGTAGTTCCTAAAAGTATGTCTGTAAAATTAGAATAGGAAATTCCTTTTATTTTAGCTCCTACTTTAGTTCCTAAATCAATTGCCTCAGGAATAAATGGATTTGGTTTTTTTCCTTTTTCTGCGATTGTTTTCATGGGTGTAAAAAAGCCTCGCTTTATCTGCAAAGTACTGTCTAGAGTTTGCATAAAGAGAAGAATTGTTGTTTTCTCTGCATATTTTCTAGTGAAGAATGTTTTTAAAATATAAATCGGTTTGGTAATTAGTATACCTAGAACACCTAAAATTCTTAAAATTCGATATTTCCCAGTCACAGTGGGTAGCGACATCATTTTAAAAAAACTAGATCCTTTTGCATACCGAACAGGTTCTAGATGACTATTTTTATCTGTATGTAAAATTGAACCTATTGAGATTCCTTTCGAGTAATCTTTATCGTTGTCTTTTGAAGAAGTGATAGATAATAAAGATTCATTGTTGGTTCTAATGCATTTTCCAACAAGATTAGATAAATTTGGTAAAGAGGTTTCTTTTAGCTTCAACAACAATGGAATAGTTCCCATAACTCCTCCTGAAAAAATAACACCTTTGGTTGTTACACTTTCCTTCTTTTTTTTTCCAATACTAGATTTATAACTTATTTTATATCCTTTAGAAATATTTTTTTTGTCTAAAGTTTCTACATTAAAAACTTCTTTTTCTGCTAATATTTTAGCGCCTAATTGTTGTGCTAAATACAAATAGTTTTTGTCTAAAGTATTCTTAGAATTAAATCTACAACCAGTCATGCAAGCTCCACAGTGTATACATCCTTTTCTATCCGGACCTTTACCATCAAAGTAAGGGTCTTTGACTGTTTTGCCTGGTTCTCCAAAAAACACAGCAACTTTGGCAGCTTTAAAATCTTTCTCTTTTTTCAAATCTTTAGCAATCTCTTTTATTAACAAATCAGAATCATGTAACTTTGGATTTACAGTAGCGCCTAACATTTTATAAGCTGTTTTATAAAAAGGTTTTAAAACCTTTTGCCAAGGGTTTAAGTTTGCCCAACTTCCTGTTATAAAAAAATCATCTTTTGGAATCGGGAGTGTATTTGCATATGTTAGAGAACCCCCACCAACTCCTACTCCGGAAAGAACTGTTACATGATTTAAAAATGTCATTTTAAAAAAACCTCGAAATTTGAACTGAGGCAACCACAACCATTTTTTTAAATTCCAATTTGTTTTTGGAAAATCAGTAGCATTGAACCATTTCCCTTTCTCTATGACCAAAACTTTGTATCCTTTTTCAGACAAACGAAGCGCACTTACAGCACCACCAAAACCACTTCCAATAATTACATAATCATACTTTAAATTCATCTTAAAACATTGAGTAAGTTGCTCTCTTTAAAAGTAACAATAATTTAGAGAATAAAATAATTTCTGTCATCTTGTCATAAAATACGCTTTGGTATTTTATTTGAATACTGTTTCTAATAAATAACTAATAAAATAAAATATAAATAAAATGGCAAAAGGAAACATTAATGTATCTGTTGAAAATATTTTTCCACTGATCAAAAAATTCTTGTATTCTGATCACGAAATCTTTTTACGTGAACTTATTTCTAACGGAACAGATGCAACCTCTAAACTAAAACACCTCATATCTATTGGTGAGGCTAAAACTGAATTAGGTGATGTTAAAATAGAAATAAGCATTCAAAAAGAAGCTAAAACAATCACAATTAAAGATCAAGGTTTAGGAATGACCGCAGATGAGGTTGAAAAATACATCAATCAAATTGCATTTTCTGGTGCTGAAGAGTTTTTAGACAAGTACAAAGACAATGAAGCTGGAATTATTGGTCATTTTGGATTGGGTTTTTACTCTGCATTTATGGTAGCAGAAAAAGTAGAGATTATTACAAAATCTTTCAAAGATGCTCCAGCAGCTCATTGGACATGTGATGGGTCTCCTGAATATACATTGGTTGAGCATGACAAATCTGACAGAGGTACAGAAATTATTTTACACGTTGCAGAAGATTCTTTAGACTTTCTAGAAGAAAGTAAAATTGAAGGCTTATTAAACAAGTACAATCGTTTTAACCAAGTACCTATTAAATTTGGAACGAAAGAGATTAACGATCCAGCCTTTACTCCAAAAACAACCAAAGACAAAGAGGGGAAAGAAACAACGGAGCCACACAAACAAATTACGGTAGATAAAATTATTAACAATACAGACCCTGCATGGACTAAAAAACCTGCTGATTTAGAAAAGGAAGATTACGACAATTTCTACAGAGAATTGTATCCGATGCAATTTGAAGAATCTTTGTTTCATATTCACTTAAACGTGGATTATCCTTTTAACTTGACAGGAATTTTATTCTTTCCTAAGTTAAGTCCAAACATGGACATGCAAAAGGATAAGATTCAGTTATATCAAAACCAAGTTTTTGTAACGGATAACGTTGAAGGAATCGTACCAGACTTTTTACAAATGCTTAAAGGAGTTATTGACTCTCCAGACATTCCTTTAAATGTATCTCGTTCCTATTTACAAGCAGATGGAGCTGTTAAAAAGATTTCAGGTTATATTACTAAAAAAGTAGCCGATAAATTAGCTTCTTTGTTTAAGAAAGATAGAGCTGATTTTGAAAAAAAATGGAATGATATTAAAGTAATTATTGAATACGGAATGTTGTCTGAAGACAAGTTCTTCGACAAAGCTAAGAAATTTGCTTTGTATCCTACTGTTGATGACTCTTATTTCACATTTGATGAATTAGTAGAAAAAACAAAAGAGGCTCAAACAGACAAAGACGGAAATCACGTTATTTTATATGCTGCAAATAAAGATGCTCAACATAGCTATATTCAAGCTGCTAAAGACAAAGGATATGAAGTATTACTTTTAGACTCTCCGATTATTTCGCATTTAATGCAGAAATTAGAAGGTGGAGATGGAAAAGTGAAGTTCACAAGAGTAGATGCTGATCATGTAGATAATTTAATTAAAAAAGACGAAACTGTAATTTCTAAATTATCTGATGAAGAAAAAGAAAAACTAAAGCCAATTATTGAAGCTGCTGTTCCAAAAGAAACTTACACAGTGCAATTAGAAGCAATGGATTCTTCCTCTTCTCCGTTTATAATTACAGTTCCAGAATTTATGCGAAGAATGAAAGAAATGCAAGCCTCTGGTGGTGGTGGAATGATGGGAATGGGAAATTTTCCAGACATGTATAATTTGGTTGTAAATACAAATCATGAATTGGTAGGACAAATACTCCAAACCAAAACAGAAAAGAAACAAAGTCGTTTAATTTCTCAAGCTTTCGATTTGGCAAAATTATCTCAAAACTTGTTACATGGAGAGGAGTTAACGAATTTTATCAAACGTTCTTACGAATTGATAAAATAGAAGACCACAGAAGTATTAGACACTGTAAAAAAGCCTCTTTGTGAATCACAAAGAGGCTTTTTATTGGTTTCTTATACAACTTTTAAAGGTATAAAATACAATTATTTTTTACGAGTTGTTACTGACACTTTCGATGTTAATTCTTGACCATTAACCGATAAATTCATGTTCATTAAAGTTTCTAGGGGTATACCAGAAGTTCTATCTATCTTTATATTACCTGTTATTTTTCCGTCAGCCATTCCAGAAACATCACCAGATAAATCTAATAAAATAGTCTCTTTTAAAATAGATGTAACGGTATACAGAAAGTCCATTTTCATTCCCTTTTCATCCTTAGACATTGTCCAAGTACTCCCAACTTTTACAGCCTCTTTGGGGTAAACAACATTGCTAGACTGATTGGCGATGTCTTCCATGCCAGGAACATTTGGTTCTACAACTGCTTCTGTAATTTCACCTAGGTTATTTCCTTTGGTTAAAACCACAGCTTCTAACATTGGTCCCATTTGAGTTTTCATCATTTTACCAGCTTCATCTAACTCATCGTCACTTTTAGAAGAATCAAAACTAATTATATTTCCACCTTGCAACATGTCCATGGAGATTTTTGTAAATTTCATTTCACTTTCGTAATTTTCTCCTTTTGCATCTATAATTTTCATACCCATGTCTATGGACATTCCCATAGACATCATGGTACCCATTTCTTGGGACATATTCATAGAAACAGAATAGCTTGCTCCTTTTTCATAATTTAAACGAAGTAATACTGGGTCTTGAGCTGAACTGATAGTAGCTGAAATAACTAAAAATAAGACGACTAATTTTTTCATTGTTTTGATTTTTTAAGGGTATTGATTTATGATTAGTGAATATTAAAAACGTCCATTAAATAGGAATGTTTCTAACTATTATAATAAAATTATTGTTTTAGTAATCTTGATGTACATTCCAAGATTCTAAAATTTCTTTTAAGGTTTTAATAAACATTCCACCCAAAGCACCATTTACAACTCTATGATCATAAGAATGGGAGACAAACATTTTTTGTCTTATTCCGATAAAATCTCCTTCAGAAGTTTCTATAACTGCTGGAACTTTACGGATAGCTCCTAATGCTAATATAGCAACTTGTGGTTGATTGATAATTGGTGTTCCCATCACAGAGCCAAAACCGCCCACGTTGGTAACAGTATAAGTTCCATCTTGAATTTCATCTGGCTTTAAAGCATTATTTCTTGCTCTATTGGCCAAATCATTTACAGCAGTTGTCATACCTACTAGATTTAGCTGATCAGCATTTTTAATAACAGGAACTATTAAATTTCCGTCTGGTAATGCAGCAGCCATCCCTAAATTTATATGTTTCTTTTTAATAATAGTATCCCCATCTACCGCTATATTTATCAGAGGATATTTTTTAATAGTAGCTGCAATTGCTTGCATAAAAATGGGTGTAAAAGTTAATTTCTCGCCTTCTCTTTTCAAAAAAGCATCTTTTACATTGTTTCTCCATTTTACAATATTGGTAACATCAATTTCAATAAATGATTGAACATGGGCAGAAGTTTGAACAGAGTCTACCATGTGTTTTGCAACTAGTTTTCCCATTCTAGTCATCTCAATAATTTCATCACCACCGTTTACAGAAATTGGTGTCGATTTTGGTACTTTTTGATTTAGAGTTTGCGCTGAAACAGGAACAATATTTGTAGTTGATTGAAGATGATTCTCTCTATTTTCAATGTATGAAAGAATATCATCTTTTGTAACTCTAGCATCTTTACCAGAACCAGTAATTGTATCTAGTTCTGTAAATGATATGCCTTCAGTTTTTGCAATATTTCTAACGAGAGGTGAATAGAATTTCACTGAATCAATGTTTTTAGAGTCAGGGATAGAAACTACCTCAACAGCTTTTTCTATTATTTTTTCTACTTCAATAATTTGAGACTCCTCGATAGAGCTAGGGGTATTTTCTATTTTAGCATCAGAAGATTCTCCTTCTATTTCTATAACAGCAATGGTTTCACCTACAGCAACAACATCATCTTTTTGGTACAAAAGTTCTACTAACGTTCCTTCTACCTCACTTGGTACTTCAGAATCTACTTTATCTGTTGCAATCTCTACCACAGCCTCATCAAGTTCAATTCTATCACCAACCTCTTTAAGCCAAGCAGTAATGGTTGCTTCAGCAACACTTTCACCCATTTTAGGTAACTTTAACTCAAATCTTGCCATTTATAATTGATTTATAGATTGCAAAAGTACTAAAATTCGTTGATATTATTCATGTTTTTAAACCTGAAAATAAATAAAAATAAAAATTCATACCTACATTATTCGTAAAAAAATAAAAAATATAAGTTTTTAAATTACATAATTACTATTTATTATGACTAAATAACAATAATTCAATAATTTATTAAATCCAATCTATTGGTTTTGATAAAACTTTTAAAAGTGCTTCTTCTTTAGAGTTTTTTATAGTTTGGTGGTTATAGACCCACTGAACATGAGGTGGTAATGACATTAAAATGCTTTCTATTCGTCCGTTTGTTTTTAACCCAAATAAAGTTCCTCTATCATGAACTAAATTGAATTCTACATATCGTCCTCGTCTTATTTCTTGCCAATTCTTATGAGCTGAGGTAAACTTAAGTTCTCTTCTTTTGGCAATAATTGGCAAGTAGCTTTCTAAAAAATGATTTCCTACTTCTGTCACAAAATTAAATCTATCTTCAATTGAAAATTCGTCAGTTTCTTTTAAGTAATCAAAAAATATACCTCCAATTCCGCGCGCTTCATTTCTATGTGAATTCCAAAAATAGTCGTCACAGTTCTTTTTAAACTTTCGATAAAATTCTGAGTGATAGGGATCGCACGCGGCCTTACAGACTGTATGAAAATGAATGGCATCTTCTTCAAATAAGTAATAGGGAGTTAAATCTTGACCGCCACCAAACCATTGTTTGACAATTGCGCCTGCCTCGTTATACATTTCAAAATAACGCCAATTGGCATGGACAGTTGGTAAAAAAGGATTTTTTGGATGCAAAACCAAGCTCAAACCACATGCAAAAAAGTGGCCTTCTTTTACTTGAAATTGATTTCTTAATACTTCTGGTAATTCTCCATGAACGGCAGATATATTTACTCCTCCTTTTTCAAAAATAGCCCCATTTTCAATCACACGAGTTCTTCCTCCACCACCTTCTTTTCTTTTCCAAATGTCTTCTTTAAACTTTGCAAGTCCGTCTACTTCTTCTAATTTAGAGGTTATGGTTTCTTGTAAATTCTCTATGTAATTATAAAATTGCTTTTTCATTCTCTTTGTTTAATAACTCTATAGTTTTAAGTGATGCAGCTGTTACAGATAAGGGTAAAACAATAATAATCCCTATAACTGGGATGAACAAACAGGCCATGAAAATGATTCCATTTCCGATAGAATAGCCTTTATTTTTTTGAATAAAATTAATGCTATTTTTATAGTTCAAATGCCTTTCTAAAGTATAATCCATATTTCCAAAACCTGCATAATATGCTTGTAATAAAATCAAAAAAACTGTAGAAAATATATTTACAAAAGGAAAAAGTTTTAAGAGTAATATAGGAATTGTAAGTACTATTTCTTTTCCTAAGTTTCTAATATTTATTTTAATACCTCTCCACAATTGTTTTTGAAAAGTAGTGTTTCTGTAATTGTAATGTAATTCTCCATTGACATGGATTTCTATTTTTTCTGAAACAGCACTCATAAATGGAGCTGACAGTGCTAAAATTATATACTTATACAAAATCAACCCAATTGCGATAATAAAAATCCCTCCTAGAATAGAAGTGATTGTTGCAATGGTTTCTTTGCCCCAATCCCA
>Ga0115572_10001394_pt1 | contig 19623 bp, 32 predicted proteins | sample COGITO_mtgs_1206_FD_88681 | JGI IMG/M metagenome (GOLD analysis project Ga0115572, IMG submission 88681) | Pelagic marine microbial communities from North Sea - COGITO_mtgs_120607 | ecosystem: Environmental > Aquatic > Marine > Epipelagic | place: Germany:Helgoland, sampling site Kabeltonne... | reverse complement strand
TGGCAAAACAGAACTCCAAAGGTAAGAATACACCAAAGAAAGGTAAGAACCCCGCAAATCAAAAGAAAAAGACTAAAGGGAGAGTGAATCTATCAGGTTTATCTGATGAAAGCCTGAAAGAGATGTTAAATTGGATTAATGACTAACTAAAAACCTATGATGCACTTACTATTATTTACCGCAACTATTTTAGCATTTATAATTATATGCTATGTATCTATGAACCAAAAGGAATAAACTTATGACTAAGGAAGAAATCGAAAAACAAATCCAAGAGGATGAAAAAGCTGTATCTGCAATATGCGATGAGCAGAACTCAATGTTTAATAGAGTAGAATTTGCATTCCCCGATGAGGAGTTCACTATTGCAGATGGGTTTGATGATTGTATTATAGGATTTTGTAATGTATCAATGCGTGTAATTTATTCTTTTCAGAAATGTGTTATTCAGTTAATGGAGGATGATAAGATGGATGTGTTGGATGCTATTGAATGGATGGAGCATAATGTAATAAACACTCATGTGGGAGATAGAACCCCTATATGGTGTATGGATAATCACTAAAACTAAAAGAAATGAGTTACCACACAGAACCTAAAGTAAGAGAAAGGATAGATGCTTTGCTTGAGCAGAACGCTCGTAACATGGCTAACTTTAAAACTAAGAGTAAGTACGACCTAAGAACTAAAGAGGCTTTCAATAAGGCTTGGAAGGAGATTCTAAGGGAGATTAAGTCTTTAGATGAGGCTATGTATCGCATAGTGAGAAGACAAGACGATTAGATGCCTTAACTTTTTTTTAAACTTTTTACCCTATGGTTTGTTATTATAAAAAATAACATCTATGTTTGTATTGTAATCATTGCTAACCAACTAAACAACTAATCATGGCTACAACAACTAAACAACCATCAAAAGCTCAACTCAAAAGAGATGAGGAGAAAAGAAACCAAGTGTACAGAACTATGTCTAAGCAATTAGTAGAGTTCAAGAACAAGTACATCGGTGACTATGTTCAGTACGAAATAAATCAGATAAAAGGAATGGCTAACACCTTCAGAGGGATGACTGAAGAGGATGTTTTAGAAAACTTTGTTGGTAAACACATTGACTCTGTAAGAAGTATGCTTGACAATCATGAGTTTTCATTAATCAGTTACTACAGCTATTTTGACGCTAAGTATATGAAATCTGAAGAAAAAGAGGGTCAAATATACGGTGTTAATTTAAGCCAAAGAGAAAAGGCTAAAAGAACCTTAGAGTTAATAGAGATTAGCAAGGTTCAATTCTATACCGATGCACTTGTAAGCTACAAGGCTAAGTTTAACAAGCTTGTAGATAAGATGTGTGCTACTGATGTTGATTGGAACAGAAATATTCAAGTGGAGCGAATAGGTGCAGGTTACGACAACTTTGAGATTCTACTTTACAACCCAACGGAATACGTTAGAGATTACGAAAGTGGTACTGATAGTGATGGGAATTTCTTCATGAACAACTTTACTGAAGAGGAACTTCTTCAAAAGCGAAGAGAGAAATCTGAACTTTTCTTCCACGCTCGAATGATTTACGCTTGTGGAGATATTGTAAGACCACACTTCCGATTCATTACTACCACAAGAAAGAACTACTAATCAATAGGGGGTGAAAGCCCCCTTTTTAAACAACTGAGTTATGCAAACACTATACGAAAGACTAAAACCTAATTATTATCAAATCTTAAAGGATAAAAGAGAGGATAATATAGAACCCATTGATTTTACAATTCAATGCTTAAAGAAGCTTAAATCTATAGATAGTATGACTATACTATGTGCAGACCAATTAATATATTTTTTAGATTTAGAGTTTAAGTACTCAACCTATCTAACAATAATGGATGCTTTTGATTTTTCACATATTCAATCAACTAATAACAACTAAATTTAAACACTATGAGCAAAGAAACTCACAAATCAAGACTATTGGGATATTTAAACCAATACAACAGCATTACCTCTTTAGAGGCTATTAGGGACTTAGGTAACACTAGGTTATCTGCAACCGTTTTTATCCTTAAAGATGAGGGCTACCCAATCAAATCTGAAATGCAGGAGGTTGATACAAGATGGGGTACAAAGACTAGCGTGGCTAAGTACACTCTAGTAAAAAACAAAGGAGGGCAATCGTAATGGCTACTTTTATAACAAACGAACAAATGAGGCTTTGCAATAGGCTTTTTGATATGGGTTTTAGATTTAAAACCTTTTTCAACAACGGAAGTATAGTTCTATCAAAGAAGACCATAGGTGGTATGGTTATACTCACGCTATGTGATAGGGGGTATATAAATGAAAAGGGTAGTGAGGAGTTCTTTAACTACTACTCAGCTAATCAAAACCACATGACTGCACCAAGCCCAATAACTATAAAACCATCAATGTTTTGAGTTTTGGCGACCCAACTGAAATAAAGGATGTACCATGCTCAAGGTGTGGTACATTTATTTCTGAAGACGAGGTTTATGAATCTGATTGGGATTGGTGCTTATGCCTTGATTGCCATGAAGACGATTCTGAAGAGTAACTTAAAAAACTAGATATGGTAGAATTTATCATGTACAACAACCTATTGACTTGGACTACACCCGCATTACTTATGTATTGCTATGTAGCTTACAGAGTTTATAAACGAATTAAAGAAAAACAAAATGGAGATAATTGATTTCAAAAACAAAAATGGTAAAAAGAACCTCACCATGACTAAAGAAGAGGTTATGGATAAGCTTAAAAAAGAGAAGCTAGAGGATAAGGTTAGGCTACCCTACAAGAAAGAACTAGAGTCTAAGTTTAAAGGTGGTGAAGTACAATCCAACAATATGTATTGGGTTTACGATAGCACCTCACCTGTTTTCTTTGACGATAAGGGTAATATGAATACTTTTCGTAAAATGAAGAATGCCAAGCCATCCAAAGCATTTCATATATTAGTTGAGAAGAAGCCTAAATTCGGTAAAGTATTCACTAAACCTAAATCAAAGCCAAAAGCTAAAACAGAAAAAATTCCTAACTTAGAATCTTTATCCAAGAAATTGGATATGATATTGGAGGCTATGGAGATAAACTCCACTAGCTATAAGTCTAACAAAATCACCATAACAAGGGGTGATGTAAAAATTGAGCTATAATGGGAAAAGCATTTAGTAAATCTAAAAGAGAGCGATTGCTGTACATTTGTGTTTTGCTGTGGTTAATCGTAGGGTTATTCGCTATACACAAAGAAAGTAGTTTAAGTGAGTTAGCAGCTTACTTTGCAGCACTATCACCGTTCGTAATAGGATATATCTATGGAGAAACCAAAAGACCAAGTGGTAAACAAGATTGATGTAGATGTAATAAGGGGGGTCTTGCTTTGTGTTGATGAAGACGCAGGTAATGACCCCGAACTTATTATGAACATAAATGCCTTAATCTCTGTAATGGAGCAGAACCAAAGAGATAAAGATGGAGAGAAATCTAACCAAGACTGAGATAATAAAACTATTCTATGGGGACTTATCGCAAGTATTAGAACCCAACCACCAATGGCAAACCGATGCCCAAGTTTTAGGACTCAACCCCGAACATTACATTATAGAGAGAAGCTCTAACGAGATAGTAAACATATACGAGCTATACCTAGAGCTTTTGTTTAGCGAATCTGATGCCTTAAAAAGTAGCTTGGCTATGACCAAGAAAAAGGTTTTTGGTACTGATAAGCACGAATTTATGATAGCTCCAAAGGAGTATCAATGCTTTGGTAGTCCCGAAAACAAAAGTGAGGTGCAATACTTTAAGAAGTTGGTAAAGACTGAGTGGGCTAATACAAACTCTTATGAGCTTTCAAGGATATTTGCACAGGGTGACTCAAGACAACCTCTGAAGACTGAGGAGATGATATATATGTACATTGAACAAGGTCAACTATCTGCAATTGATGAAGACAGCTTAAATATGATTATATCTGCTGATATTTCAATTGAGGAGTGGCAAAGGGCTATGGTATTAAAAGATTTACTATATTTACAGAAGTCACTTTCTGAGCAGGTTGAAAATCATCAAGAGATTTTTCTAACTGATGTCATGCCAAAGAAGTTTATGTATGGTCAGACGATTATATATAACCCGAACAAAAAAGCTTACAGCGTCAACGGAAAGTGGATACAATCAAATAAAATTTAACTAAACTAACCAAAATGTCTAAAAAATTAAACTTACCCGAAGAAACAAAACCTTACTTAGAGCTTTTATCGGAAATGCCAAAAGAACAAGCCCTGCAAGTTCTTAAAGATGCTGTTGAGAATCCAACGATTAAGAAGACTCAAAACCAAAACGGAACATCACTAACCTCACTATCACCAAGAGTAAAGACTCTAGAGCAATTACTAGAGGCTGCTAAGGTTGATAAGAATAAGTATAGTGTAAAGAAGTTCAAAGTAAAGAAGTGGGAGGTAGGTCTTAATTTAGATGGTGTAGCTGCTGTAGAGGAGCTTTATGCAGTTAGTGCTGACTTAGCACCCAACTCAGACTATTTAGAGTTTCAGAGGATAGAGCAAGACCTTTTAAAAGACTTTAAATCCTATAAAGCAATACCTTATAAGCCTAAAAAGACTAAGAAGTCTAAAAGTGGTCATATGCTTGAGGTTAATATATTTGACCTTCACTTTGGTAAGCTTTGTTGGAATGGAGAAACAGGAGAGGATTACGATACTAAGATTGCATCACAAAGGTTTCATGATGCTATTGATGATATAGTTAGTAAAGCTGTGTTTCACGATGTAGATAAAATTGTTTTCCCCGTAGGTAACGACTTCTTTAATAGCGACAATCTAAGAAATACAACAACCAACTTAACCCCACAGGATGAGGATTTACGTTGGCAAAAGACTTATACGAATGGTCGTAAGCTTATTGTAGAAGGTATAGATAAACTAAGAACGATTGCTCCTGTTGATGTGGTTATTGTACAAGGTAATCACGACTTCCAACGCTCATTTTACTTGGGTGATAGTTTGACCGCTTGGTATAGAAACTGCAAAGATGTTAATATAGACAACTCAGCTACCCCACGAAAGTATGTGAAGTATGGTAAAAACCTAATAGGTCTTACTCATGGTAATAATGAAAAGATTGCAGAGCTACCTATATTAATGGCTTCTGAAAAGAAAGAGCTTTGGGCTGATACTAAATTCCACGAATGGCATTTGGGTCACTTTCATCACAAAAAGCAAATCAAGTGGCAAACCATTGATGAGCAAAAGGGATGTGTTATTAGGTTTATGCGTTCACTAAGTGGTACTGATGCTTGGCACAACCTAAAAGGCTACACACAAAACGTACAAAGTGCTGAATCATTCCTTTGGCATAAAGACAATGGATTGGTGGCTCACAACTTTTACAATCTATAATTGGTTAGTTCTGTGGATATTCCGAACTTGCAGCTATGCAATATTCACAAGGATTAATATTAAAATCAAGGGTAGAGGAAATTCCTCTACTCTTTCATTTTGGGGTGGTCATCATTGATGGTGGTAAAGTTATGGTGATGCACAACACCGTAGATAAAGGTGTAATCATTGAGCCTTTTGAGGAATATTCTGAGGATAGGGTTGTAGAAGAAACCTTTGAATCTAAACTAATGAGCTATTCTAAAGATGAGCTTTATCGTGCTTTTGACCGATGTAAGGGTGAGTTCGATACCCTTAACTATAACTGCGAACACTTTATTGATTGTATGCTTGGACACCCCCACAAGTCAGAGCAGCTATACAGAGTTGGGCTAATTACAGTCGCACTTTTACTTGCATATTCGATATACAGGGCTTAGATGCCTTAACTTTTTTCTAAAGTTTTTTCTCTTTTCTTGTTACTTTAAAAATTAACTTGTATGTTTGTAGTGTAATCATTGCTAATCAACTAAAAGCTCAGAAATTATGACCAACTACAGAAAAAACTTCATCGCAGAAAATTCAAAACAAACTACTTTAGAAATTCAAAACATCTATAAAGGTAGTAAGAAACCTTATCAAGTTTGTATTGTTGATTACTACGGTTCAACTACTGACAAGTACATGGACTCTGAAGAAATAACTGAATTTATAAACAACTAAAACTAACGGAGGGGACAGCCCCTCCCTAATCAACTAAACTAAACATCATGAGTGAATCAAAAGAATTATTCGTAGTAAACACAATCGTAAGTCAGATAATGGCTATTGACAAATGGGCTTTGCCATCTTATGCGGCTCAGAACTTTGATGTTATGATGGGTGATGAGGACTATCAAGGTGGTTTGAAATTCGATTGTAACGGATACAATGTAAAGGGTTATGTTACAATACAACTATCGTGGAACGATACTTACACTATACACTTCTACGATAAGAATAATGAGTTAATGAAGGAGCGTAAAAATGTTTATTTCGATGAGCTTGTTGAGGTGTTGGATTACATAGAGGTTCAATACACAGAGCCAAAAGACTTACCTATTAACTTAAATTAAGCTATCATTTGATTGAAATTAGTCGTAATTTTATTGAAAAGTAAAGTTATGGCTGATTACAATTATATAAAAGTTTACGCTGATAGTGAGCAACCTTTGTACATATTAAGAATGGATAAGGGTAGTGAGGATGAGGTTATGTTGATTGACTTATTCTTAGAACATAGGGTTAAGTTTGAGAAATCAAATAAAGATGATTATGATAAACTTATAGTTGAAGGTGGTGACCAATACGTTTTAACAAGTGATGAGCTGCTTGACGAACACGCTGCTAGAGGATTTACAGAAGACAAGGAATGAAAAAAGGGGCGAGAACCACCTCACCCCCTAAAACTAACCAAAAAAACCTCTGAAATTGCATATAAGAAAATCATGCACAATTAAGGAAGTATTCAAACTTAACCAAATAATCGGTTCTAAGCTATATATAGAAGCCGAAACTCCGAAACAATACAGAAACTTACTTAATTCAAATTACAAAGTCTTACAAGGTGTTATATCTTATCGTGAGCAAAACTCAATGTGTTGTGAAATACATTACAAAGAGTTGCTTTATATGAAAAATGAGTTGTATCTTATGTCCGTTGAAAATGAAAAGGACTTACTATACCTACCCGATGGTAAGGTAATAGAGTCTAAAGGAATAACGGATATATTATATTACGAAGGATTATATGGCAAAGCTATCTACGAAGGAGAGGAAAGCTTGGGAGAAGAAACTCAAGTCGGGAAAGGTTAAAATGTTTGATGATGATTTATACAGAATGGTTGTAGGGTTTCATTATCCACGCAGCTATGACAAAATATTCGAGCCGCCATACAAGGGTGGTGATGCAAGACTAAATGACTTTCACATTGTAAAACCCAAATAACAATGCAGACTAAACAACTAAAGGTAAGTCAATCAATAATGAAAGCCTTACACAAATATCTAAACAGAGAGGAATGCGGATACAGGTTTGCAGCCCAATACATTGATGGTGCTGAATCTGAGTCAAGCGATGCTATGGACTTGGGTAATTGGTTTGAGTATCAAGCCACAGGTCAACTGCCTAGAAATGGTAAAGTACCCCAACCCGTTGTGCTAAAGAGTGGTAAGCTGTCTACAGCATACGAGCGTATGAGTAAACAAGCTGAAAACTTTAATGAGCTTATTAAGCACTATGGTTTTGATATAGTAAGCACAGGACACACCTTTACTAAGAACGATATAGCTACAGGAATATCTGATGTTATAGCTCGTAAGGATGGTAGGCTTTGTGTTATTGATATTAAATCCACAGGGCTTATTGATGATAAGTGGAGTGAGTTTGGTTGGAATTTAGATTTTTTAGAAGAAAAGCATAACTTGCTTATTCAAGCGGTGCATTACAAAATACTCGCTGAAGAGGAGTTTGGTGAAGAGGTAGATTTTTACTTCTCAGTACATAGTACAAAGAACGAGAATGACCACCTATTCATTAAGATTAATATAGACCCCGATACTATGGAGCAACACAGGTTGGGAATAGAGAATACAAGTCGGGTTTTACAAAATGAAATAAATAGGGGTTTTAAGCCATATCCAACCTACAGGCGATGCGGAAGCTGTTTCCTGTCAGAAGTATGCTCAGAGGCTTTGAAATACCCCGAAATAAACGAAATAAACTATTAGTTATGAGTGGAGTTATAAATAGCTGTATAAAAAAGTGTATAAGAAGGGGTAAAAACATGAAGGTAGCCACTAGATACCTGAAAATGAAATTTAACATAAGTATGGGCGAAGTAGCCATCAAAAACAGATTCAAAAACTTTATTAAAAACAACTAATCATGTCAGAAAAACAACCAACCAAAAACCAACCGCTATGGAAGTCAAACGTAGATAGCGGGTACTTTCAAATGTTAAGCATTTACGGAGGTGAAGAAAAAGAAGAGGCTAAGACTAAAGCTAAAAGTGAGTTCGGTTTTGCTTTACAATCTTTTAAGAAGTCTACATCTTTACAGAAATGTAGTGCCGATAGTATTGTTAATGCTATAGCGAATATAGCTCGTACATCGCTTACACTTAACCCAATAATGCAATTGGCATACCTAATACCAAGAAAGAACCAATGTACCTTAGAGATAAGCTACAGGGGTATGGTAAAGCTTTTAAAGGATGCTAACGCCATACATCACATAGAGGCTTATATGGTTTTTGGGGATGAGGACTACTCGTTTAACCCATCAACCCAAGAGCTTAGACACACACAAAAGTTCGCTAAAAGCGAAAAGGAGCATAACGAAAGAGAGATATTAGGATGCTACACAAGAGCAATACTACCTTCGGGGATAGTATCGTATTGCTTTATGCCATTTTGGGAATTAGAGAAGGTTAGGGCAGAATCATCTAGTAGAGAGGGAATGGTTTGGAAAAAGTGGAGAGATGAGATGTATAAGAAGAGTGTAATCAAAAGACACACGAAAACTCTCATGACAGACCAACCAAGCTTATTGGCTGCTATGGAGATAGATAACCTTAATAATGGACTTGCTTCCATCCATAAGCGTAGTAGTATAATAAGTACAATTGAAAATGCGTCTGAGGTCATTGAAATAGATGCTGAAGAAATCAGCCAAGAGTCTACATTGTTTGATTAAATTTTGTATATTTGCTTTAGATGTTTGATGGTAAGCATGACGCTTACATTGTTGTTTAGTAAGTAAAGGGGGGTTGTTCCCCCTTTTTCTATTTAACTACCACAATTTTCACAATCGGGGTCATCTATAGAGCATTGTTCGGGCTGCTCCTTATCCTCTAAATCCTCTAGCCAATTGGCAAATGAATCCTCTTCATCTCGTTCTATACAACTCCTACACTTAGTAAGACCACATTTCTCACAACTCATATTATTTTCCTTTAATAATTACGAAATAATCTTTATCTGAGATATACCCTTTATCGTTTAAACTTAATTCTGTTTGTTTTACTTTGTTGTTTAGGTTTCCTCCAACCACCTCTATATTAGAGTTGTTCACATCTGTGACTATATCACAATGAAGTGTATCACCTGCAACTACATTATCATAGGTTGCGTCAGAAGAACCTCGTCTACGACAAACTATATCACCTATCTGTGGCTTTGCTTCATCTGTAGAGTAAGCTTTGAAATCTCCTGTATTGTTCTTTCTGTTTTCTGTCGTCTTTATGATATAATGAGCGTGTGTTTGGTGAACGGGAAACGTATCACCTCCTGATGCCTTAACTACCCAAGAAACGAAAGCTGCACTCCACGCCCAAGTATCCTGAAAGTTAGGGTCAAGTATTTGCTCAGTAGTAAAATTAAGACCAACACCATCTCTCCAATACTGCTGTATTATCTTAGCTGTTTGTACATCCAACTCATCGTAAGGTATCCACTTTTCAGCTTCAGCCTTAGCCTGAAATACTATCTGTCTTCTTAGTTTAGACACATAAAGTTTCAGACAAAAAAATACACCCACCCCCACGATGGCTGCACTTAGTAATATGTACTTTGCTTTTTTACTCAAAATAAAACTTTGCCTACAGCAAATCTATGTATTAATGTGTTACTTTTTACCGAAAAGCATAAACAATGCAACAACCCCTATTATAGCAGGTATTGCGTAATTGTTTTTCTTCTTTTCAACCTCAACTATCTGAGGTGTTGTATCTACAGAAGCAACACCCTTTTGGTATGCTTCATCATAAACACTTTGATTATCCGATGTAATGTCCACAGAACCAACACCCGCATCAAAACCACCATCATAAACACTTTGATTGTCGGATGTAATATCAACAGAATCAACACCTATATCAAAACCACTATCATAAACACTTTTATTGTCGGATGTAATATCAACAGAATCAACACCTATATCAAAACCACTATCATAAACACTTTGATTGTCGGATGTAATATCAACAGCCGAATAACCCTCACCGTAACCTTCATTGTATCCACTATTAAATACAGAATCATTATCTGAGGTTATATCAACCGAAACTTTACCATCACTAAAACCTGTATTATAAAAGCCTTGATTATCTGCTGTTATATCAACAGAATCAACACCATCATCAAACCCCTCCTGATACCTATCTGAAGTAGTTGTAGTTGTAGGTGCAGGTGTAGGTGCGGGTGCAGGTATGGATGGAGCAATAGGTGGTGTGTAAAAATTATCTGATACCGCATCACTCGTATTCATTTCAGCAACAAATATGATTGAGTTTGTGTCATTAGGACTATCTTGATGAGATACACAATCAGGGGTCTGCGTATTTGGTCTACCCGTTTTTATCCCATTAATTTTTACAGCGGCTTTCTGTCCTCTTGGATGTGTTTCGCTAGTCCAATATTCGTCATCTTGACTTGTAAAACCTCTACTTCTAAGGAAATTACAAACATCTGCATTTGCACCACTTGGCAACTTCCAATTGGTAAGACCCGCCCTTTTTAACTTTTTGTAATCAGCCAACTTTTGTTCGGCTGTAGAAAACTTACCCTCACCCTCGTAAGCAACAAAGTAAGCCTTACCTCCTGATACCTTATATATAATAGCAAATCTATTATTACATTCATAAGCAACGTAACCAACCTTTATCTGTGCCTCTTTTGGCTTCCCAAAATGTTTACATCCCACTTCAATTTGATTGTTAATATCAAAAGCCAAAGTAAGGGAAAGACCTCCTAAACCTAATCTACTGTTATCAGTTGAACACCTTATCCTTGAGTTAGAATCCGCTAAACCCTCACAATATGGGTCTATGTATGCTTCGTTTTCTATATCATTTTCTATATCATTTTCCATTAAATCCTCTACTATTGCGTCTATAGGTTCTGCAATATCTGCTATGTCCTCCACATCCTCTATGTAATCTAAATCAGGTGTATCAATGACTGACTGACCCTCTTCAGGTCTTTTCATACGCCAATAATTCCATTTGTCATTTTGCATTTCATCGTACTCAGCCTCACTTATTCCTAAAGTACAATACTCATAAACAGCTCCCTCAAGTATGCTTATTCCATCTGACTTATATTTAATTGGATTACCTATTGAGTAAAGTTTATACCTCACCAAATCCGACCAAGAGTATTTTGGTTTCGTGTCTTTTAAAAGTAGTACGGTAAACTCTGTATCTTTTAATTTTGGTACACCGAAATCAAGAATGTTTCCCCGTTCCTCAATCTTATCCTTGTAAGTATTGTACAAATACTCATTTGATATTTCAGGTCGGGAGTCTTGACCCCAAATAGCCATAGATGCTACACCGTTTGTGTTATCAGGTTGCCAAGCACCACTTATACCAACTATCCTATTCGTTTTGTTAGATATTGCTATAAAAAAATCGTTATCATAATCTAATACACCAACCTTTGATTCTATAGAATTTAACATCGGTTTAGTAATCATAATACTATGACTATCACCTGTAGGATGTATTATTTTAAGGTTTGGTTTATCTAAACATATATTCCTAAGAAATCTCGGCTCGTCTATAGAGTCTATAAGCTCTTCTAATTTTGCTGCCAAAAGGGCTGAGGTATTATCACCAAAAACCTCAATATATTCCGATGGAAGGTCACCTCTTAACCAACTATTGTAATTAGAGTCTGGCCCACCTTCTGATTTCCACCAATCATGTACACTATTTACATATTCATCGTATGATTCTTCTGTCCAATTAGGCGTACAATACTTATTTACGCTCGTATTCGCCATTAGAGGTGCAAAATAATTTGTTACATACCTTACGCTATTACCAATTTTGTAAAAAACATCTCCTTTTAAAAGATATATTGAAACATACCTATTAGTATTAATACTAACCCCGAAAGCACTCCTATCTTTTATATTTACCTCGTCTTCACCCCAAATTATAATGTCAGTTTGAGTTTTTCCGTTTTGTATTCTAAAAGGACTACTTACTCCCACCACCTCATTAGTACCATCTTCAACAGCAATAAAAAAGTCTTTGGTTAAAGAAAGTTTTCCCAACTTAGACTCTAATGCTTTGAAAAAATCATAAGTTACTAATAGCGTCATATTAACCGCAGTTACACGATAGCCTGTTATTTGTGGTAGTGAGTTACAATTCATTACTTCATTTTTTTAACTACAGAATATACTAACAACAAAATCACCGCACCTAAAAGGATGTTTGTTTTAGTGTCTTTGACCTCAACCTCATCTGTTGTGGATGTAGTTTCACTAGACTCAGCACCCTCAAGTGACCTTATTTGAGCTTCGGTAGCCTTTTTAGCTACATCCAATGTAGCTAACATACCCTCATCTGTTCTTTCCCCGTTTGCTCCAATAAAACTTGCTGATGGTATTCCACCACTAGACTTTAACGCTTGAATAGAATTATTAATGAAATCCAAGTTTTGCTTTGCCTCAGCTAAATTCTCAGGTGTAGCCTCGTAAGAACAAATCAACTTAAAATCAACTACGTTTTGTGTTAATGGTAAAACACCATCAGTTGCGTATGTTATTGGTGTTGAGTGCGTTATTGAATACAAGTTCAAACCATTCAAAAGGTACAAGTTTATTGACTCACCCCTCTCACAACCATTGAATTGTGCGTATTTTTGCCAAAAAGAGCTATCCTCTTGACCTTTTGGAACTTCATTACCATACGGGTCTACACCCCAAACAGCAACATTGGTAGCCAACCCTAAGCCGCCCGTTGTCAAAAATTTAGGGGAAACACCAACCAATTCTCCTGTGTCTGTGTTTACTGCGAACATTTTAGCACCGCTTTTCAATGGCTCAAATTCATTGGAGAACTTGTTTGTCGCCTCTCCTGTCAACAGGATACTCATATTGTGTCCTGTATTTACAATACCTGTGTAATCAGGTAATTTACTACAATTAGTCATAATTCTTTTTAATTTATTAATACACCTAATACAAAACCCGCCATACCCCAAGTCTTCTTATCGTGGAGTATATCGGTCTTTTCTTTTATTACCACGTTACCCACGTTCTGAGTAACTATATAAGGGTTAGAGTTTCTAACCTCTATAATTGGAGTTAAGGGCTTTAAAAACCCATATCTTTTATAACCAATAGTTATTATGTTTTCATTCTCAATGCTAATGTTATCTAAACTAAGCCCAACTTGATTTATAGTAGCGTCTAAGCTCATAAACTCATCATTAAACTTATAAGATTGTGGTAGCTTCAGATAACTATCACCATCAATAAACTTTAACATAGTGTCTACATGGGTTATGATTATAGTGTCTAATATAACCTGTGTAACTATTTTAGTTTGGCTATTAACACGCTTTAGTTTATCAACCTCTAAAACACCCTGTTGTATAGCGTCTTTCTGAGTTAATATAACCTGCTGTTGCTCTATAATCTTATCACCCCTTTTATCAACAACCTCTTGGTACTCAAGCTCACTCTTCTTAAACCTTGATATTTGGTTTTTAAAAGAGTTAAATTCTGACCTGTCAGAGAAAACCTTAAAAGAAAGCAATATAACCACAAAAGCTAAAACGTATGTTATAAGCCTATTAGTCATGCCTTAATTACTTTGTTTTTTTATAAATCAAATAAGCCAAAACACCAATAGCAATCATGCCAATTGGTTTTTTGTAAAAAGGCTTTTTGGGCGGGAAGCTTTCACCACCGACCACATCTACATCCTCATTGGAATCAGTAGAACCAATACTTGTGGTAGTAACCCTGTCTTTTCCATCACCTATATATGCACTCATTAACTGAGTTAGATATTCAGCAGATGGATTCCACATAGGTTGTCCGTTTGTTTTTATCAAACTACCATCGGACAGAACAAAACCTGAATCGGTTACCTGAATACTCTCATCCATGATTCCGTTGTAGAAATCATTTAGAGTACCCTGAGAACCATCAGGTAGCGTTATTGTAACATCTAGCATATTACTACTCTTGACTCTTCTTCCATCCTCTACCAATAGCCCAAGCAGTTGCGTAAAGCCCTGCAATACCTAGCAAAAATGCTCCTAAGTTCTTAATTTTCATAACTCAATTGTTTTTAATTAAAAATATTACTTAACACCGACTCAGTAGTAACTGTACCACCATTTGTAGCGGTGTTACCTCTTCTCGGTTTATTTACTACAATAGTAAAATCATTCGGTACTTTGGTTATTGTAGTCAAACCATCGTAAAGCGGAAACGTAGCCCCCGCATCTTGTTCGATTAAAATAGTTGAGTTTCGTTTAAGTTTATGTGGTTTTTCAAAAACAAGCGTTAGCTGACCTGAATCGAACTTTGCAGAACTTCTAGGTTCTGCCCCCCTCATATACCTATCTACCCTTTCTTGAGAATTAAAGTCGCTACAATTTTGGTCTTTACACCAAACATTATCGTAGAACCTATAACTTCTCTTACGAAGAGATAGGTATGTCATTATTGACAAAACCCCAACACCTAAAACTATCAAACCTTTTTTCAAACTTACCTCCTAGTAATCTGTATCGTTAAAATTCATGTGACCATCACCACTAAATCCTGCACCATCAGCTCCTTCATCGTCAGGAGAAATCATTTCGTCAGTATCCTTGATGTCTACTCCACAAGCACCTGTGTTTGAATCACCATTAAAGTGTGCATCAGTATCATGGTCTTCGATATTGTGTTGTGAACTTTTACCATCAAATCCTGAAGCATCAACATCGGCAACATCATCACCCACATCAAAAACATCAAAAACATCTTTTGTTGTAGAAACACCTGTGTCAACTACATCTGTAGCAAATTCGGTAGCCTCATCTACAAGTTTTGTTGCACCTGTCTTTAAAGCTGTACCAACTTTTGCAATCTTTGAGGTTGGTTTATTATGCATATACCAACCTACTCCTAAAATCCCTCCCAACCATAGGTAAGGGTTTGTGAAAAAATTTTTCATCCTTTTACTTTTTGTTAAACACTACCACTTATTTATAGGGCAACTCTGACTCGCTATTCTCGTTTTTAAGCGAACAAAGCACCCACACTTCTTACAACTCCCTGTCGGTCTAAAGTAATGCTCACAGGGTTCGTTCTTAGAACTACCCCTACATATACTTAACCTTTCGTTAGCCTCCTCTCTTGCAAATTTAATCATAATCTCAGTTTTTTATTTGGTTAGTTCTGTTTTATTGATTATCAAGGAAATACTTTAATTCGGGTAAAACAACTCCCGTATAGTATTCTTGAGTAACTTGTTCGTAATCGTAATCAGGTCTATCATACCCATAGGTATTCAAATCACTCGTTTCATCTAAAACCGCTTGAGATGTTAAGTCCCCAAACCTACCATCAATTGGCATTTGTAGTGTTGGATTAGCGAATAATAAAAAGGCTTGTAATTTAGCTACGTTATCATAAGCAACACTTGGGTCGTTTGATAAAGGGAAGGGCATATCCTTTCCTGTAAATTTATACGAATAGAAAGAATCTTTTGTAGATGTTTCTACTACATATATAGCTGTATCAGTTTGCTCTATAGTGATATTTCCTTCAGCCAAATCCCTACCACTAATAGGTACACCCCTGAAAAGTCTTTTAAGGTATGGTACACCAAAGTAAATACCCACACCAAGTGCGAGTAATCCTAATATTTTTAGAGCTGTATTACCTTTCATTACTTCTTTTTAACAAGTGAATATATTAATAATAACGAAGCCACCCCAACCAAACTACCCGATATAATCTTGTATGTTTGAAATAATCTTTCCTTTTCAGAATTTCTCTGTAGTGCCTTATTATAAACATCTAATCTTAAAGATGCTCCATACTGAAGCACATCAATCTCAGATTTTATTAATTTTTCCTGTACCCGAAGGTTTTTAATTGCCAACTGAAGCTGCTTCTGTTTAGCCGCTGCATCAAACATTTGACCTATAGAAACAACAATAGCCACAGCGGCAATAACCTGACCAATTACAGGAACAGCCGCAGCAAACTTAGTAGCGGCTAAACCTGTTGCCTTTACGGCAGTAGCAGGTAAAATAGCGGGGGCTGCTGCCATACCAACACCCGTACCCGCAGCTACCATACCCGACTCAGGTATAGTAATATTAATATTAGGCTCTAGGTTTACATCAATAATGCTATCATCATCCTGACCCACATTAACACTTGCCTCGCCTTTATCAGTGTCTACATCAACACGCCTACTATTAAAGTATATGTTTTCGTCTTTCATCATTTAGAAGCCCGTAATAAAACTATAGTTGTTATTAAGCCAATACCACCAACAAAACCCGCTAAAGCTGTATTGCTTATAGCATTAAAAGCTTTAACCTCGTCAGCTATTAATAAAGAGTTTGCTAAATCCTCAGCCGCATCTATCTCTGCTTGATAAGCCTCCTCCACACAAGTGTTATATCCATTGAACTCAGATTGAGATATTATAGAACCCTCAGCCCAATCTCTTATAAAAGCCCATTTAGCCATATCTATAACCTCTCTACACTTACATTTTTTAGATAATCCACCACATTGTTTGTGTTTTTCGTAAGCCTCATCATACTTATTTGTAGATTGAAGAACTATATTTTCTAAATCCTCACATGGCACATATTGTGGCGAGTCTTTTTTTCTAACAATAGAGTAAGGGATAGTTTCTTCTCCGTTTTCCCCATATCCAAGCCCCCATTGTTTTAATAGTTTTCGGGCGTATTCTCTACCTCTAGCTCTTCGCTTAGAACCACCCCACCAAGCACACTCGTTTTTAGAGCCTTTAGCGTAACCTGTAAAAAAATCTATACTTACCGCCATTACTTATCTTTTCTTAATTCAAAGTGTGGGTAATCTTGAAAGACATTATCATTTAATTCTGTATCTCTATCCCAATCACCACCCCACCTAAAGTTGTGAGTTATTAAACCTTGCTCCTTAAACATCTTTGCTGTAGCCATAACATAACCCGCAAAGTGTATCATCCTTTTAGTGTCTTTCCAATCTATCGGAAACGGAATAGCGTCAACAGCCATACTTGGAAGCAGGTTATGTCGGCTATTAGGAAACTTCACCTTAGAAAACCCACTCTCAAAAGCTGTATCCTGCTCCTGTTCACCTCTGTGACCACAAATAATAGAATGGTCAAAGTGTTTTAAAACTTCTTTAAACACCACTTGAAGGTCTTTGTGAGCCTCACCTAGTCTTGATTTCGATATTTTAGAATACTTATTTACCATTACTTTCTTACGAGTAATATTGCACCTAAAGCCAAACCACCTAATAGGTACGGACTTAACTTTGCTTGTTCTACATTAACGGACACGTTGCTTGAACTTGTACTCGTGCTAGTGTTTGTTGTATTGGTTTCTGCAACAAATCGACCATCTTTTATGGCATCATCTATATAGGTTGTAATACTCTCAACCTTTTTTGATAAATCATTTAATCCTTTTAGGGTTTCTACAGCTCCATTTGCATTACTGAACTCTTCATAGTTTGAATAACTACTTAGGTCATCAACCAAAGAATTTAGTTTGTTGTAATTAGAACTCCAAACCTTACTCTTACCCTCTTTAGTGTTTAAGTCTTTTCTCTTAGCACCTTTAGTGCTTTCAATGATTAGCTTTTGTTTAGACAGCTTATCTAAGTCACCCTCCAAACCCTTTACGTTGGAATTTATCCTATTCTTCTTTTTAGATAACTGCTCTAATATTACATCAACCTCATTACCCTTACCTTCAGCATCATCGGTATCATTTAGGGCATTAAAAGAGTTGTATAACTCGTGTAACTTATCACTACCTATACCATAGGTTTTGTTAAGGTATTCTGCATTATCAATATCGCTTTGCAACTCTTTAGATTTAAGCTTTAAGTCAACGAAATTCCTATGCTTATCCCTCTTTATATTTAAGCCGCTATCAATTTCAAATTCCAAATCACCTGTTTCTGACTTCAGCTTTTTTATCTTAGAGTTAAGAGCATCTACATCCTTATTAAACAATTCTTCATCAAAAACCTTAACATCTTTACCTAAGAAATTACTAATATGATTAGAAACACCTATCATATACAGGTTATCCTTAGTGAATGTTTCATCACTAAGTTCTCCCGTATAAGTATTGCTAAGGGATTTATTACCCTTATTTATACTTTGTATAGATTTTAATATTTCTTTCTTATCAGTCAATATATTACTTTTTAAGGAATTTAGACGCAACATAAGCTAATCCCGCAATTAAACCAATTTTAAGTATTGGAGCTACTAAATCACCATCTTCATCTTTAGAAGCAAAGTTACTATAATCTTTGTCTTTTCCACCCGACATATTTAAGTATGCCTTTCTCGCTTTCATTCCTCTAAACATTAGTTTTTGGAACTCTGTAGGATTGCTACCAAAAGGATTGAAACCTCCATCCCCATTAAAGGATGATGATTTTTGATAACCTAACGGAGTTAGTTTGCCCTCCAAAGTATTTAAAGCGGTTTTAAGCTTATTTTCAAATAAGTTAAATTGGTCTATCTCGCTATTAGCACTTTCTATATCGTCTATTAAGTTATTTAATTGAGTGTTTTGATTAGATATGGTAGTATTTGCTTGTGCAAGTTGACTACTAAGCTCATTTCTTTCTGACAACAATCCTGACTCAGTAAGAGTCCCCGATTCAATACTATTAGAAAGAGTACCTAACTCACCCTCTAATCTACTTATCTCGCTGTTAGCATTACTCCAATCACTTATTAAGTTTTCTAAACCTAAAGCGTAACCCTGCGACAATACACCCTCAGAAACTAAAGTGTTAATCTCAGCGTTAAGCTCATTGGTTTTGCTCGTCTTGTATGCCTCTAAAGAATCATCAAGCTGACTCTTTAAGGTTTCTAAATCACTATTTAGCTTTGTAACTTTACCCTCTAGTTCTGATATTGTACCTGACTGACTTTGGGTTGTCAAAGAAGCAGTTTCTAATTGAGATTCTAAGCTTTGAATTTCACCCTCTAATCTATCTAACTCAGCTTCTTGCCCCGATATAGTGCTTGAGTCTTCACTACTTGTATTAGATGAAGTTTGAAGCAAATTGTCGTATTGAGTTTGCAAATCATTTAGTTGGTTTTGCAAACCTTCTTTATCTGAAGTTAAACCACCAACTTGCGACTCTAAACCACCAACTT
>Ga0115572_10001390_pt1 | contig 19662 bp, 13 predicted proteins | sample COGITO_mtgs_1206_FD_88681 | JGI IMG/M metagenome (GOLD analysis project Ga0115572, IMG submission 88681) | Pelagic marine microbial communities from North Sea - COGITO_mtgs_120607 | ecosystem: Environmental > Aquatic > Marine > Epipelagic | place: Germany:Helgoland, sampling site Kabeltonne... | reverse complement strand
TGCACGTGTTTTAGACAAATAAATTAGCCCCTAAATTGTAATATAGTAGTTTTATTGGTCAAATTAAATAAAAATAACTTTATTTAATTGTTGTTAAAATATAATTAAGTTCTTCATTTTCTCCATAGTAAAATAGCTAAGCCTTTGTTGTTAAGGGTTTTATAACATAGCCTTCATAAATCTGTAGCCTTTAATGAGATTTTTAAAATTAACATTTATTTATCTTTACAAGTTGACTGTTAATTAATCATACAATATTATCAATTTAAGGCAGCAAATAATTAACATAATAAAAGGCAACCTTAGTTGAGGCTCCGACAACAAGCTTCATTAATAAGGGCAAGCAGAGGGCAATTAGTCTTCTGGGGAAAATATAAATGGAGAACACCAACATGTTCAAAAAAACACACATAGCAAGTGCAATTATACTAGCAGTCTCATGTCAATTAGCATATGCACAGCAAGAAGATAATACATCAGCGAATGCTGAAAAAGATGATTTGGAAATTATTGTTGTCTCAGGCATTCGTGGCAGTTTAAATAAAGGCTTAAACATTAAGCGACAATCTTTTCAAGTTGTTGATGCGATTGTTGCCGAAGATATTGGTAAATTTCCAGATAATAACGTTGTAGAAGCGCTACAGCGAGTAACCGGTATACAAGTTACTGACCGTGGTGCAGGTGAAGTAAACACTGTATCTATCCGTGGTTTAACTGATGTAACAACAACAGTGAACGGTCGTCAAATATTTACTGCTGCTGGTCGTAATGTAGCGCTTGCCGACATTCCAGCTGCATTATTAGAAAGTGTTGATGTTTATAAAACCCGTTCTTCATCACAAGTAGGTAGTGGTATTGCTGGCCAAATTGATATTAAAACTCAGCGTCCATTTAACTTTGATGGCTCAAAAGTAGTCGCTTCAGCTCGTGGTATTTATCAAGAGCAGGCTGATGAGCTAGATCCAAATATATCTTTATTGGCAACGAATCGCTGGGACTCAGGTGTTGGTGAGTTTGGTGCGTTAGTTAACGTTTCGTATGGTGAAACTCATTATCGTGACCAAAATATTGCCGCTGGTGCCATGGTACCTTTTATGACCTTAAACCCTGCAGCAGGTTATGGCCCACTCGAACGTATTTTCCCAAGCAATGGCAATGTAAGTGAAAGCCCTATATGGGAGCCAGGACTTGAGAGTGGCCTACCGTTTCAACAGGGTTCCACATTAAATATTAATGGGGTGCCAACTGAGTATTATTTATCTCGTGATGCTGTTTTTGCTAGTGATTATACAGGTAAACGTGAACGTCCTGCGGCAAATGTTGCTTTTCAATGGCGCCCTAATGACGACTCACAATACCACTTTGAGGCATTTTACAATGGTTATCGTAATGAATCATTTAACTCGTTAAGTTTTACTTTTGTTGATTGGTGGGGCAACGTTGATACGCAAAACCCGCCAGTAACATTTGATGGTACTAACATCATTAAAGAACGTTATGTTGATGCACCGTATGGGTTTAATAGTGGTGACTTAACGGTTAGCAAGACAGACAGTTTTGTTTATGCACTCGGTGGTGAATGGGCTATTACAGATACCTTTAACCTCTCTTCAGAAATTTACTATCAAGACAGCCAGTATGAAACAGAGTTTCTTGCTATGCGAAGCGATCGTGTTGCCCCTGGCTTGAATGTAGATTTTAATGATAAAGATGGTATACCTTCATTAGAATATGTAGATAACCCTGATACTGATGTAAACGAAGCAGATTTAACCGATACTTCGCAATGGAATGTAGCTGAACTATACGACAATGGCGGTTCATCTAAAGGCGATGCTCTAACGTTTACACTAGACGGTGAGTTATTTGTAGATAACTTCGGCTTTGACGGAATGCAGTTTGGTGTTCGCTATGACAAGCGCGGTGCAACAGATTCAGTGCGAGAAGCTGGTGGCAATGCATTAGGTCAATCATTTGACTCATTGGATGCGGGCCTTGCAGCTGTGAATAATGGTTTCTTTGATGGTAATGCAAACTTCCCATCAAGCTGGGTAGCACCAAGTGGAAATTATATTTATAACAACCGACCACAGTTCCGTGAGCTTTATGGTATTCAAGCGGAAGATCTCGTGTTAGAAAATACCTTTGATATTGATGAAACGTCCTATGCGGTTTATGTCCAAGGTGATTTTTCAACTACGTTGTTTGGCCGTGATTTTGATGGTCAGGTAGGCCTTCGCTATGAAAGCGCTAAGGCTGAAATGACTTTCTTTGATATTAATCAAAACCCGACAGCTGTCAGTACCGCTGAAAATAGTTCATCAAGTGTATTACCAAGCATTGTAGTGCGTTATCATTTAGCGGAAGATGTTATTGCTCGTGCAGCTTACACAGAGACGATTCGTCGCCCTGATTTTGCGCAGTTAAATTCGTTTATTTATTATGCAGAAGACGTGACCAACATTGGCTACGGCACAGCAAGCAGTGGTAACTCAGATCTTAAGCCTGTTGAATCAAAGAACTATGACCTAACACTTGAATGGTACTTTGCTGATGACAGCTCATTATACGGAACTTTGTTTAAGCGTGATATTGAAGGCTTTGTATTTGACTCAAGAAGTATTGTAGATTACCAAGGGCCAGATGACGATGCGCCATATCCTTATATTTTAAGTCAGCCTGATAACTCCTCAAATGGCACATTAGATGGCTTAGAGCTTGGTTTAGTTTATTTCCCTGATAATTTACCAAGCTGGTTAATGGGTGCCGGTATTCAAGCAAGTGCTACGCTTCTTGATTCAAGCCAAGACTTGCCAATATACGAAGAAGGTGAACTGACAGGGTATACTTCACGTGACATGTTTGGTGTCTCTAAGTCATCTTATTCAACTGTACTTATTTATGAACGCGAAGACTTTGATATGCGTTTAGGCTATGTATGGCGTGATAACTTCTTAAATAACTACGAAGCAGCCCAGTTTGCTAACCCACTAGGTGTGTATCGTCGCCCAGAGCAAAGCTTGGATTTCCAGTTAAGTTACGATGTAACAGAGAACTTTATGATTACCTTTGATGGTACTAACTTAACTGAAGAGTTAGCACAAAGTTATTATGAGTACCCAACCACTCATAATTCTAATAGTGCTTTATTTAGTCGTACATTCGCATTGGGTGCACGTTACTCATTCTGATGTGTGTTTAAGTCGAAAGCCTCGGATTATCCGGGGCTTTTTTATTTTCTACTATATGACCTAAGTGTTAGACGAAAATGGTTGCGTTATAAATAGTATGATAATACTATTAATGGTGTTAGCATTAAATTTACAATAATAAGCAATACAATGGTCACCAGTGTGATAAAACAAAGAATAGGTGACCTTTATTCTTTTAAATATGAAGTATTAAGGTACTACGTATTTTAAAAATCAGGTAGTTGTATGGAAAATCAAAAGTTATCAGTGGTAGAAAAAGTCGGTTTTGGTGCCGGCGATATGGCAGTGAACGTGATGGTTGCTGCGTTATTTTATTTTATGTCGTTTTTCTACACCGACATTTATGGCCTTGACCCTGTAGATATGGGGATATTATTTTTAGTCGCGCGTTTTGTCGATGCGTTTACTGATCCATTGATGGGGGTGGTTACTGATAAGGTAAAAACCCGCTGGGGGCAATTCCGCCACTGGTTCTTATTTTTATCTGTGCCTTATGGTATTGCAATCGTTCTGCTTTTCACCACACCTGATTTTGATTACAACATGAAGCTGCTATGGGCATATCTCACCTACCTATTTGCTACTTTGATGTTTACCGGTGTCGCTATCCCTTACATTTCATACATTGGTGTATTAACAGCTGACCCAAAAGAACGTTTATCGGCGAATGGTTATCGGATGTTTTTTGCAAAAATTGCGAATGTAATCATCGTATTTTCAGTGCCTTTATTAGCATCAATGTGGGGCGGTGGCGATATTGCTCATGGTTATAAGCTGGCAATGATTTTAGTATCTACTTGCGGTGTAGCCTTGTTTTTATTCTGCTTTTTTACTACTCGCGAGCGTATTACCCATGAACCGCAAACTGAAAGTATCGCCACACAATTTAAAGCGCTGCTAAAAAATGACCAGTGGTTATTACTGTGCGCAGCGTGTGTGCTTGGCACGTTAGGTTATGCAATTCGCGGCAGCGTTGCTATGTATTATGCGACTTATTATCTAGGTGAACCTACTTTAGCTGGTGCGTTTACCAGTGCCGGCATTGCAGCCTCAATAGTGTCTATGATTGCCAGTACGTGGATAACTCAGCGCTATTGCAAAATGAAGTTATTCCGTCAATCACAAATTGCCGTATTAGTAATATCTATTGTGATGTATTTCGCCGTACAACCAGGAGATGTATATCTTGCGTTTGTTCTATATATAATTCTTTCTTTTGTGGTTGATTTACATGCCCCTGTTTTTTGGTCTGCAATTGCAGAAGCTGTTGATTACGGTGAAATTAAAGATGGTGTGCGTGCCTCTGGTTTATCGTTTGGTGGGATCTCATTTTGCCAAAAAGCAGGCGGTGGATTAGCGGGTCTTGCGGGTGGTTTATTGCTAGCATTTTTCGAATACAAACCTAATGTTGAACAATCTGAATTTACCTTAATGGGCTTAGCTTTAATGCTCACTGTTATCCCTGGGGTATTTCATGCATTGCTAGGCTTTATTTTAAAGAAATATAAAATTACCGACCAATATTATACCGATATGGTGATACGCCAACGGTTACCGAAATAAATTTAGGAGCATTTATGTCTATTTTACCTAAGCCATTGATCCCACAACGTGCCGACCCTTACATTCATAAACATACTGACGGCTATTATTATTTTACTGCCTCAGTACCTGCTTATGATGGTATTGAATTGCGTCGTGCGAAGACGCTGGAAGGGCTTGCAACAGCGACGCCAAAAATGGTCTGGACCAAACCAGCAACAGGCCCATACTCTGAGCTTATCTGGGCACCTGAAATACATTTTAATGAAGGGGCTTGGTATGTATATTTTGCCGCAGCGCCAAATCGTGAAATTAAGCATGACTTATTTCAACATCGTATGTATGCAATTAGCTGTAAAGGTGCCAATCCGCTGGATGGAGATTGGGATTTTTGTGGGCAAATTGAAACCCCATGGGACACGTTCTGCCTAGATGCCACCACGTTTTATCATAATGATGAACTTTATTATTGTTGGGCGCAGAAAGAGCCAGGTGTTAAAGGAAACTCAAATTTATACTTAGCCAAAATGTCATCACCGACAGAAATTACAGGCGATATAACACGTTTAACAATTCCAGAATTGGACTGGGAAATCATTGGTTTTTGGGTTAATGAAGGGCCTAATGTACTTAAACGAAATGGCAAAATATTTTTAACTTATTCAGCCAGTGCTACTGACGAAAACTATGCAATGGGTTTGTTATATGCGGATTTAGACAGTGACTTACTTGATATAAACAGCTGGACGAAATTACAAGAGCCTGTATTTAGAAGTAATGAACCTAAATCTATGTTTGGCCCTGGGCACAATAGTTTTACTCAAGATGAACAGGGGAACGATGTACTGGTTTATCACTGTCGTCAATATACAGAAATAGAGGGTGATCCACTATGGAACCCCGATAGACATACTTTTACTAAACTACTTAACTGGGATAATAATGGTATGCCGGTCTTTGGCAAACCTGGCGAACAATAAATAACAAGGAATGATGTGTATGTTAGCGGTAAAAAGGCTAAACGGTTTTCTTAGACTTTCAACAGTGATGCTTTGTTTATCAGCTTGCGGTGACAATACAGTGAGCGTTGAACAGCCTGTCACTGAGCAACATACACTGAGTCAAGTCCAACAGCTGTTTGCACTTAATCAGGTAGGGTTAAGTGCAAGTCCATTTTTACATGCTCAGCAAACTAACGTACGTTATTTGTTGGCATTACACCCTGATCAACTATTGGCACCTTATTTACGTGAAGCAGGTTTAAAAACCAAGGCTTCTTCTTATGGCAACTGGGAAGACACAGGCCTTGATGGACACATTGGTGGGCATTATTTATCTGCCTTAAGCCTTGCTTGGGCTGCAACAGGGGATAAAGAATTAAAGCGTCGTTTAGATTACATGTTAAATGAGCTACAAAAGGCGCAACAAGCTAATAACGGCTATTTGGGCGGCATACCTAATGGCCAGATAATGTGGCAAGAGATCCAAGACGGTAACATTAAAGCTGATCTATTTAGTTTAAATGATCGTTGGGTGCCACTTTATAATATAGATAAAGTTTTTCACGGTTTGCGTGATGCTTATTTAATTGCTGGCAGTGAGCAAGCTAAAGCTATGTTGTTTTCATTAGGAGAGTGGTTTTTAAACTTAACCGCTAAACTCAGTGATGCTCAAATCCAACAAATGTTGTATTCAGAGTATGGTGGCTTAAATGCGGTTTTTGCTGATATGGCAGCCATTAGTAATGATAAACGTTATTTAAAGCTAGCCCGTCAATTTACGCATGACAGCATTATAGATCCGCTGCTAGAAAAGCAAGACAAGCTGACCGGTTTACACGCAAACACGCAAATTCCAAAAATCATCGGTATGTTAAAAGTTGCCAATGCCAGTGATGATAAAGCGTGGCAGCAAGGCGCTGATTACTTTTGGCAAACAGTGACTCAACAGCGCTCAGTAGCCATTGGTGGTAATAGCGTACGTGAGCATTTTCATGATAAAGATGACTTCACTGCGATGGTTGATGATGTTGAAGGCCCTGAAACCTGTAACACTTACAACATGATGAAACTTAGTAAGTTGTTGTTTTTAAATAGCGGTGATACGCGTTATTTAGACTATTATGAACGTGCTACTTATAATCATATTTTATCATCTCAGCACCCTGAACATGGTGGTTTAGTTTACTTTACCTCAATGCGACCTGGGCATTATCGTATGTATTCATCGGTACAAGATTCTATGTGGTGCTGTGTCGGTTCAGGCATTGAAAACCATAGTAAATATGGCGAGCTGATATATACTAAAAATGACGCTAATTTATGGGTTAATTTATTTATTCCAAGCACGCTAAATTGGCAGCAACAAGGTTTAAAAGTAACTCAACAAAGCCACTTTCCTGATGATAATAATATAACCTTAGTTATTAATACATTAGATAAAAAATATAACTCATCAGCGCAGCTGTATATTCGTAAGCCTAGTTGGCTTAACGCTGACGTAAAATTTAAGCTAAATGGCAAAGCAATAAATGCCACTGCAGAGCAAGGATATTACGCAATAAAACATGACTGGCAGGATGGCGACAAATTAACTTTTACTTTAGCGCCAAAGCTGCACACAGAGCAGCTGCCAGATGGCCAAGATTATTATGCAGTATTGTATGGTCCTGTGGTTATGGCAACAAAAGTACACGCATTTAAAAACGAGCAGTTGAATTTTGTGGCAGACAACAGCCGCATGGGTCATATTGCCGCGGGGCCTACGTGCCCACCTGAAGCACTGCCTATCATGCTCAGTGAACCTGCGCAGTTTATTGCTGATTTAAAGCGTACGCCTAGCGCAGAGTTGGCGTTTACCACAGATAAAAATGTCGCCATAGCTCAGCAGGGCATAGGAAGTACACAAACAACTCAGCTCATTCCGTTCTTTAGGCTGCATGATAGTCGCTACCAAGTTTATTGGCCGCAGCAAAGTGAAGCTGAATTTACTCAGTTTGTTAAAGATTCAAAAGCTGCAGAGCAAGCAAAAGAGCAGTTACGCCTTTTAACTGTTGACCAAATCACACCAGGCGAGCAACAGCCTGAGGTAGAACATGATTTTAGTGGTGAAAACACTCGAGCTGGTGTTAATAATGGTCACCACTGGCGTGATGCAACAGGTTGGTTTGAATATCAATTAAGTAATCCCCAGCAACAAGCAGTTGCATTGAGGGTTCGGTATTTTAGTGGTGATATTGGACGTAAGTTTACTATTACTATAAACGGTGACACGTTAGCAAAAGTAAGCTTACCTGCTAAACAAACACCCAATGAGTTTTATACTATTGATTACCCATTAACTGACTCTATGAAACAAGCCCGTTCTTTAACCTTGCGTTTTAGTGCCGCACAAGATTCAGTGGCCGGTGGTATATACGGCATTCGCTTAATAAATAATAAGTAGTAGAGTGAGCATGAGTTTACATCATACCCAGAGCACACACCCAACTGTGAGTTCACGACATTACCCGCTGGTGGAGCAATACATAAAACAGCCGGGTGTACATGTAACTGGAACGGGCTTAATGTATCGGGTTATTGCCCCTGGTTTTGGCGAATCTCCATCGTGGGATGCGACGGTTAAAGTACAGCAAAGAGTGATGACAGCAACAGGGCATGTACTTTACGATACTCGCCACATAGCAGAACTGGCAGAGTATGAAATAGCAGAAGCGATTGAAGGCTTACAAGAAGCATTACAGCTAATGTCTAAAGGAAGCCATTTCGAGCTATTAATATTGCCTCACCTTGCTTACGATATTTATAGTGTGACGCTCAATGAGTCACTGGCGGCCATTAGTGAGCAGCTTATTTTTATGGATATTACTCTAATCGATTTTAATTAAGACGCAAATTGAGTATTAAATTAAAGTATAAAAAAACCTGCAATTTGCAGGTTTTTTTGCGTTATTTAATATTACTTTTCAATCAGCTTAGTGGTGCGCTTGTTTAGATCTTTGCTATCAACTAAAGGCCAATTATCGTCCCAAGTCATAGGTAAAATACGCAGCTTTTGTAAGCCGTTATCAGCACTTTCGTAGGCATGAAGTACTAAGTAGTCCTTGCCACCGAAGGTATAGGCGGCGTTGTGGCCAAGTGCTGCCCAGTCTTTATTACCTTCGATCACCAGTGAACCACCGCCATTATTTAAGTCACGACCTTCTTTATCTAGGTAAGGTCCTTCAACATTTTTACTACGACCAACGCGTACATTGTAAGTACTGTCTAAGCCACGGCAGCATTTATCAAACGATACAAATAAATAGTAATAGCCATTCTTTTTAAATATGTAAGGGGCTTCAACGGGGCCGTGTTCAGTATTAGGGCGCGCTGAAATGCTATGCCATTCTTGCGGCTGCGCTAGGCGAACCATATCATCATCAAGTTTTACTAATTTAAGGCCACCCCAAAACGAACCAAAGCTCATCCAAGGAGTACCGTTATCATCTTCAACAATGGCTGGGTCAATCGCGTTCCAGTTATCGCGCTCAGGCACTGATTGTAAAACAATACCATGATCAATCCATTTATAATCAGGTGATTTAGGGTCTAGAGTGTCATTTACGGTTACGCCAATTGCCGACGTGTTTTTACCAAACGCTGATACAGAGTAGTAAAGATAAAATTTACTATCCTTTTCATAAATATCAGGGGCCCAGATGTGGCCGTTAAAATCATTGGAAATTCGTTTAGCCCAGCTAGGTTCGTCTTTAAATACGCGGCCAGTAAGCTGCCAATTTTTCATGTCTTTTGATTCGTAATAAGTGATACCCATACCTGTGCTGAAGACATAGTACGTATCGCCTTCTTTGGTCATCACCGGGTCATGTACTTCAACTTGTTTAGCCATGGCGTTGCTCGCTAAACAAAGTAGTGTACTTACACCGAGTAACTTACCAGCTAGGGCGAGTTTTTTTGCCTGTTTCATAGTTGCCTACCTTTTTTATTTTAATCATTACACTTATTCAGCTACTATAATATATGTAATACAATATTAACAATGAAAACAAGACAAATAACAGGATAAAAAATATGCTAAAAAAACGCTCTCTAATTCCCATTGTGAGTATGTTACTTGCCATGCCAACTTTTAGTTATGCAGATGCTAATAGCAGCACAAGTGTAGCACCAATTGATAACCCAATTGTATTGCAACGTGCCGACCCTTGGTTAGTTCGTAATGATAAAACAGGTTGTTATACCTTTATTGGCACCTCTCCTAAGTTTGACGAAATTGAGCTACGCCAAGCGTGTCGACTCAATGATTTAAAGCAAGCTGAGCCTAAAGTGATTTGGCATAAAAACAAAAAGGGGCCTATGAGTACAAATATCTGGGCGCCAGAGCTGCATAAGGTTGACGGAAGTTGGTACATACACTTTGCAGCGGGCGATGTTGAAAAGCCGTTTAGTATTCGCATGTTTGTGCTTAAAAATGACAGTGAAAACCCTATGACTGGGCAATGGCAAGAAATGGGGCAGTTAAAAACACACCTTGATAGCTTTTCATTGGACGCCACAACATTTAGCCATAATGGCAAACGTTATTTAGTGTGGGCGCAGCAAAATCAACCAGCAACGTATAACTCCGCATTGTGGATCGCCGAAATGGATTCGCCCACGTCAATCAAAGAGCCGATTGTAGCCATAACAGAGCCTACTCTAGACTGGGAAGTGCAAGGCTATAAGGTAAATGAAGGAGCCGCAGTGATGATCCGTGAGGGGAAAGTACTACTCACGTATTCTGCCAGTGCGACTGATCATCGTTACGCGATGGGCTTGTTATGGGCCGATACTGATGCTGATTTACTTGACCCTGCAAGCTGGCATAAAAAGCAGCAACCAATATTTGCTAGTAACGAAAAAGTAGGGCGTTTCGGTCCAGGTCACAGTAGTTTTGTTAAAGCAGAGGATGGCGTTACAGACTTGCTCATTTATCATAGCCGTGATTACAAAGAGCTCAAAGGTACGCCATTAACAGATCCAAACCGTCATGCCCGAGCGCGTATTATTGAATGGGATGAAAATGGCTTTCCGGTTTTATCACCTGATAAACCAGACTAACACAAATGTAAATGGGAGCCTTGGCTCCCATTTTTAATCACACGTTGAGATGCTATTACTCAATAATAATTCCCACAGCATCTAAATAATAGTCTGTCCAACTATTATATTGCCCTTGTAACCACATAATGACTTTATGTTTGTCGGAATTGACAATCATAGGACGTAAGTTTTCATTATTTTTATCATGCGTTAACTGTTGCCACTGGATAGTTTTAGTATCATCATCCAGCGCTACGTGTGCGCTAAATATTTGATGCGGCATCGCTAGCGATTTACTGGTAGTCGGATTAACATTGCTTGAAATAACCAGATGCGTTGGGTCGCTCGGATCAACCGCTATAAGCCCTGTATAACTTGCTTCTCGCTCGTATAAACGGCTCCCAGCGAAAGCCACTTCTCGGTCATGCCATTTATTGCCATCCCATGACGCTAAGCGGTAACGCTGATCTTGGTTGCTTAGGTAATACGTGTAAGCGATATGTGGATAGCCTTTATCATCAAATGCGACAGAGCTGGTCCATGCGCTTTTTTCGACGCTTAAGTCATGGCCACGAAAATCACCGCCACCACCTTGAAACAGCTTTTGCGCTTGAGAGGGCTTAAGTGGTCCGTCTTTTTTCAAGTTTTTAATAAAGCTGCCATCAACGTTGTAGAAATTGCCATCACGAAACTCAGCGTAATAAATACTGTTACCAAAATCACGCGGGTGAGCGTCGGTAAACGATAAGCCAATGGTGTCTTTGCCATTTCCGGCATAGCGAGCATACGGTCGTTGCACACCCGGTACTTCATTTTGAATTAAATGGACGTGTTCATCGTCCCACGTTGCACCATCATCTTTAGATGTTACATAAGTCGGGTTCCAATCAATACCACGATAAAGATTATACAGGGTTCCTTCATCTGACAGGTTATACAAGTTCATGTAAGTAACATTGGCGGGACTTTGTATGGTTTGTTCTTCGCCCCAATTTAAAAAGTCAGCGGACTGTGAAACACGATAGTAATGCACTTTTTCACTGTTATGGCGCGCATACACAGTTAATAGGCTGCCATCTGGGCGGGTATAAAAAACGGGTGAGTTATGGTCATCGTTATCAAAATCAGGTTTTAATGTGGTGCGCCCTAATAGTTGCTTATTGTCGAGGTCATATACACCAACTGCTGCATCACCAATGCCATTACCGGCAACACTGCCAATAACCAGTTTTCCGTCTTGGATAATAGCGCGGGGGTCTTGAAACCAACACCAGCCCGCGTTATGCATTAAGGTTTTTATTGGGTTAATCGCGAGTTTTTTTTTAGCTTGTTCGTTGTCTAATAATTTATAGACTTCAGTACCTGCGGCTAAAAATGCGCCCACACCGTAAACTTCTGTGTAATCAGGGAATGAATCACCTGGAGCGGCGCCTACAGGTTGTACAAAGCCAAGCATGCCTTCATCGGTAACTGATTTTTCTAAGGCGCGCCATGCTTTCATTAACGCTGGACGGTAAGTGGCTTTATCTAAGTAACCTTGGTTAATACCCCATGCAATACCATACGCATAAAACGACGTACCGCTGGTTTCTTTTATAGGGTAACCTTCTGTTCCGCCTAATAATCCCATTGACCACGTGCCATCATCGCGTTGAATTTCGATTAACCGTGCGGCCATTTTTTGATAAAGGTCAATGTAGAAATCACGTTGCTGCCAAGTAACTGGTAAATCTGGGATCATTAATGCAAGACCACCAAATACCCAACCATTGCCACGTGCCCAAAACACATCTTGGCCGTTTTGCTCGTTTTGCGTAAAGTAGCTTGAATCACGCCAAAATAGGTGATCTTTTTCACTCCATAATAAGTCGTATGTTGCTTTATACTCTTGGTGCATAAAGTCTAAATACTTTTCTTCACCAGTTATTTTTGCTAATCGTGCCCATACAGGCGGAGCCATAAATAACGCGTCACACCAGCCCCAGCGGTCATGAGCATGGGTGTTTTCTGCTAGCCAATCAAGGGTGCCGGTTTTTGGATTAGCCAAAATCCAATCAAATTGCTTACGCGTCGGTTCGAGCATTTCTGGTTGGTGGAAGTCTTCATAAAATGAAAGATAGAATTGGCCAACAGTATGGTCGTCTGCATGATAGGGACGCTGATGCAAACCCCAGTCATTACGCTCTCCAATGGCTTGTAACCATTGCGTGTATTTTGGATCATCGGCTATTTTTCGCCATTCGTTCATGCCGGTATAAAGTGCGCCATGGTGCCACTCTAAGTCATGATAACGGTCACGGTTCATCCACTGTGGTGGTTTACGTGGGATGGCGCGATAGCTACCTTGCTGTTCGTGATTAGCAATTTGCCAGTCGGCGACTTTCTTTGTTAACGCCTTTACCGAATCGGCTGTTACTGGACTGGTATCGGCTTTAGCTAAATAATTATCAGCGTAGCTTTGCCAAGCTGAAAAGCTGGTTATATCACCTGCTTTTGCCCAAGCAGAGCCCACGTAATAGGTGATTTCACCTTGCTTATTGGTTTGTGCAACAAGCAATGCATGGCTTCTATCTTTTTGCTGGCTTTGTTGCAAAATATACTGGGTATGGGTGAATTTCTCTAAGGCGACAGCAGTACCAATTTGGCTATCATCAATAGTTTCCCAAGTTGTGATCGTATCGCCTTCAGCGTTGACCTTAGCAACAGCTTTGCCATCATGAGTGGTCACACCGACCGCAACGTCTAACTGAATCGGTTGGCCATTTTGGCTAAATTGGCTCTGAGCTTTATAAAACTGATTGCCTTTTTCAAGGGTGATGCGCTTGGTTTCTTTGATATTGCGGGTACTGTAATTATATGTAAGTTCAAAGATAACCTTATCGGCGGTTTTTTCTATTATTGAATAATCAGTGAAGACATTTGGCTGGATGAGTTTATCAGTGGTTTTTGCCTCAGTATCCCATAGCGCTATTGAGCCACAACCAAGGGAAGTACCAACGTGGTAGGGGTCATAGCCTTCACCATGATCTTCATGATACGAAATTCCTTGTTGATGATCTTTATACCATTTATCAATTATTGGATACTCGACCCGTTTGAGCCAGCAGTCTGTGCCATTATTTTCAGCTGAGTCTTTTAAAGCGGGCCCATAAACACGAAACGCAACTTTATCGTTTTCAAATGCAAAGTCGTCCATTCGCTCTGGCACATGGCGAGCTTGTACTGATGTTTCCTTGGTTTGTGTCGAGCAACTACTGATCAATACCAGTGAACTTATTGATGCAACTTTAAGCAGTGTGTTCATCATTACCTCTTATTATCATTAATATTGCCTAAGCTGGAAATAACTTGGTTTATTCATGAGCCTCTCTTTTTGTGTGTTAAAAGGGGGTACCCCCCCGTGTTGAAACAACTGACTATGTCCTACCAGAAGCGGTAGTAAATAAATGCAGTGATACCAATGATCCCCGCGGTATGAATGTAATCCCATTTATCTAAACCATCAGCGACTTCTTTTAATGTTGCCTTGTCTAGACTTGAGAAGGTGAGGCCTTTTAATTGCTCTTCACTTGCTTGCTTAGTGAATATACTTACCACAATCATAATACCGACCACCAATACAAATAATAAAATACAGTAATAAAGCCAGTTCATTGAGGTTACCCACTCCACAGGAGTGCCGACTAGACTGTCTTTAAATGGCAATAGTACTAAGCGGAACATACCCATTACAAAACCTGATACTAACCCAACAAAGCCCGCGGTTGGTGTAATACGTTTACTACATAAACCTAATAAGAATACCGCAGCAATACCTGGTGCTATCAGTGACTGCACACTTTGTAGGTATTCATAAAGTACATCGGCTATTAAGCTCATGATAGGTATCCATAACAAGCCTAAAATTACGATGGCAACTGTGGCTAAACGACCGACTTTTAACAGGTGTTTTTCGCTTGATTCAGGTTTGAACTTCTTATAAAAATCGATAGTAAATAAGGTGGCGGATGAGTTAAATAGTGATGCTAACGAGCTCATTAATGCCGCTACTAGTCCACCAATTACAATGCCTTTAACACCAGAAGGTAGCAGCTCAGCAACCAGAGTTGGGAATGCCTGATCGGCGCTATCATAGCTAATAATGCCTTTCGCTTTTAATGCGTAAGCTATCATCCCTGGTACTAAAAAGATGAAAATAGGCAGTAACTTTAGGTAACCGGCAAACATAGTACCGCGACGCGCTTCTTTAATGCCTTTGGCCGAAAGCACCCGTTGTACGATGTATTGGTCAGTACACCAGTACCAAAAGCCAATGATGAATGAGCCAAAAATGATGCCCGGCCATGGAAATTCTGTATCGGAAGCGCTGCGAATTAAATGCATATTCACATCATTTAAGCGCTCTACCTCTGACCAACCACCGACTTTGTCTAGGCCAACCACTAAAATAACCACAGAGCCAATAATTAAAACCGGTGTTTGTAATACGGAAGTCCACATAATGGCTTTCATGCCACCAAGTACTGTGTAAATACCAGTGATCACGACTAAACTAATGGCTGAAATCCAGAAAAAGTCGATTCCCCAAATGCTTTCGATACCGAGGATTGTTTTAAACGCAATACCCCCAGCATAAACGGTCACTGCAACTTTAGTAAGTACGTAACTGATTAACGAGATAACTGATAAGAATGTGCGCGATTTAGAGTTAAAGCGACGCTCTAAAAACTCCGGCATGGTATAAACTTTACTACTCCAATAAAAAGGTACAAAGACCCAACCAAGTAATAATATTATCCACGATTGCATTTCCCAATGGGCTAACGCCATGCCCGATTGTGCACCTGCGCCAGATAAACCAACTAGATGCTCAGAGCCGATATTGGAAGCGAATATTGAGGCACCAATGACTAACCAACTGGCATTTCTCCCGGCTAAAAAATAATCTGTCGTATCTTCTTCTTTTTGTCTCATTGAGACGATGACTACAGCTAAGAGCAAGACAAAAAATCCCGCCAGCACGAGCCAGTCTAATGTACTTAATTCGATCATCTTTGATTCCATTTAAGCCCGAAAATAAATCCGGTAAATTTGCGTGTAATAAAAATATTATAATACAAATAAGTTAAATGAAAGATATTTGTTAAATTAGTGCAGTTATGAGTTAAAAAATTAACTTTAATGAAATACGGTTTTTTAACTCAGCAAGCAATTTGAAAGATGACGCGGGAAAATTATAGTAGTATCATATAATAAGTATTTATAAAGGAAGTGTTTCTTTATGGCACGTATTGAAAATTTAAATTTGTCACAACAAGTAACCAATGAGCTAGGTAAAGCGATTATCAATGGTCATTATACCGCTGAAAGTGGGTTACCAACTGAAGCAAAATTATGTGAAGAGTATGGGATTAGTCGTACTGCTGTTCGTGAAGCTGTTAAAATGCTGGCAGCAAAAGGACTTATATCATCACGACCGCGCCAAGGGATTCGTGTAGAGCCGGCAAACACCTGGAATCTATACGATACTAGCGTTTTAAAATGGCTACTTGAAAGCAGCCCATCACTGTATATTTTGAAAGAATTTTTACAAGTGCGTTTAGCCATTGAGCCTCAAGCGGCGGCACTTGCTGCAAGGCGTGCAGATAAAGACGCTATTGCAGAAATAGCCCTTGCACTTGAGAATATGCAAGCAGCTGCAGATGAGCCTGACGGTGAAATTCACGAAGCGGATTTGTCTTTTCATACCGCTATTTTATTTGCCAGCGGCAACCGGTTCTTTTTCCAATTACGTGACTTTATTCGCACCGCATTGAATGTCAGTATTCAGCATACAACACCGGCCAAAGGCAGTAAAAAAGCGATTGCTGATGAACACACCAAAGTGTACCAAGCTATTTTAAATGGCGAACCGGAACGCGCTAAAAATATGATGACTTATATGATAGATGAAGCAATGTCATTTATTGAAAAAGAAATTGCTGAACAAGAGGCAAGCAAGGTATCAAAATAGCCGTGCTTATTAATGAACCATCTTTATATTTAAGGAAATCATGCCAGCTTTAACAGATATAACAAGTTATCCAAGCCTCGCTGGTAAAAGTGTTTTTATTACCGGTGGTGCTACAGGTATTGGTGAAGTAATGGTAAAACGCTTTTGCGAGCAGCATGCGAAAGTAACTTTTATAGATATCGCCAAACAACATGGTGAAAAGCTCGTCGCAGAGTTGGCAGGGCAATATCGCTTCGATCCTCAGTATATTTACTGTGATCTACGTGATATTGAGCAATTAAAAGCAACCATTGAAACAACGGGTAAAACACAAGGCGAAATCAGCGTATTGATTAACAATGCTGCAGATGACACACGCCATGTTGCCGATAAAATGAGTGTTGAGTATTGGGATGATAAACTTGCTGTGAACCTTCGTCCTTGTTTTTTCACAGCGCAAGCTGTGGCGCCACAAATGCAGCGTATTGGTGGTGGTAGTATTATAAATATGGGCTCAGTTAGTTGGCGGATTAAACAAACAGGTATGCCAGCGTACACCACAGCAAAAGCCGGTATAGAAGGCCTGACTCGTTCATTAGCAGCAACATACGGTAAAGACAATATTCGTATCAATACCTTAGTTCCAGGTTGGGTGATGACCGAACGGCAAATCACTCATTGGTTAACACCACAAATGATAGAAGATGTTAGACATAGTCAATGCATTAATGAAACCTTGCAAGCTGATGATATTGTTAATGCTGCGCTGTTTTTAGCGGCGGATGACAGTAAAATGATGACAGCACAATCGCTCGTTGTTGATGCCGGTTGGACGTAAAACGAATAAAAAAATTTACCTATCGGTAATCATAATATAATATTAGAATATTATTGGCTGTATATTAGTCAAAACCAGCTTAAAAGGTAGAATGCGTTGCCCGATATTGTACTCGTTTATTTTATATTGATAATTGGAGCATGTTTACAGTGCGTCATTGGCTTTGGATTAGGTTTACTCTGCGTGCCAGTTCTGTATTGGCTAATGCCAGAATTAGTACCAGCACCTATGATACTCAATGCTCTGTTGATCACCGCGTTGCTGGCAGTAAAGCACCGTGGTGCAATTGACATTAAACAAACAGGTTACTCTATTTTTGGCGGGGCTATTGGTGTACTCAGTGCCGCTGCTGTTATGATATATGTAGATTCAGAACAATATCGGCTGTTACTAGGCAGCTGTTTATTACTTGCAGTAGGCCTGTCATTAACAGGTTGGTCGCCTAAATTAACTATGGTATCAAACCTTGTTGCCTCTATTGCATCAGGCTTTATTGGCACTACCACTTCCGCAGGTGGTGCGCCAATGGGGCTGCTTTACCAAGCACAAAATAAAGATAAAATTAAAGCAAACCTCAGTATATTTTTTGTGTTTATCAATTTGTTCGGCATCATTGCATTACTCGTAACAGGTTCTGCGGGTATGCAAGATATTGTGTTATTTTTAAAGTGCTTACCGGCAATATTAATTGGCTGGGGAGCGTCGTATTTTGTGAATAACAGCATCAACGAAAAAGCCACACGGATACTCATTATTTTGGTCGCAAGTTTTTCAGGTCTAGCGCTTATTTTTATTCACCGTTAATATGTTGGCCTTCGGAGCAGATTAAAATTAAGTTTTTATGGCATTTAACACAATAAAAATGATCATTCCTTGCCAATGTTTACTTGGCGAAGGGCCTTACTTCAGTCGTACTTACAACTGCTTATTTTGGGTAGATATTTTAAGTAACGTATTGTATCGATTTGATTGGACTCAACAGACAGTGCAGACTTTCCAGATGCCAGAGCCTATCTGTTGGTTGATGGAAACCCAAGATCAGCAATTTATCGCTGGATTTGAAAGTGCGATTTACTACCTCGATAACCAAACCTTGCAAAGAACATCCTTGCATTGCCAACTAAATGAGCCTGAGGGAAACCGCTTCAATGATGCTAAAGCTGATCGCAACGGAAATTTGTTCTTTGGCACTATGGATAAGCTTGAGCAGCAAAGTTCTGGCTCACTGTATCGACTTGGTAATGGCAATAGTTTACAAAAAGTTGATACAAATTATGTGATCAGTAATGGCCCTGCGATTAGTAAAAATGGTCGCACTTTGTATTCTACAGAGTCTTCATCAAAGACTATTTATCAGTTTGATTTAGATGAAAGAGGGCGCATCACAAATAAACGTGTTTTTGTAAAGTTTGAAAATGGTATGGGGTATCCAGATGGTATGACCGTTGATAGCGAAGACCATTTATGGGTAGCTGCATGGGATGGTTTTGGAGTATATAGGTTCACACCATTGGGAGAACAAATACAGTTTATTGAGTTGCCAGTGCCTAGAATAACTAGTGTTACTTTTGTTGGAGAAAGCCTTGAGTATTTAGCCGTAACCTCTGCAAAAGTAGGGCTTGATGAGGACACATTAAAGAAATATGAATATAGTGGGTCTGTGTTTATTTTAAAGCCTAATGTACATGGCGTCTCTGAAACACCCGTTGTTATTTAGGCCACCTAATACCAATCCGCAATAATACTTAATCATTTTGCTGGGCTAAACGTGTCGCTACCTGCGTTAAAAAATTCTTACTTAGAACAACTAAATAGTGAATTTTTTGCCTTGCTATCAATACGTTTTTCTACCCTCAAAATAGATCACTTAATTAAGCGAACTGGTATAACATACAAGCCATCAAGTGTAATGTGATCTAACCCAATTAAAATCACATAATACGGATTTACAATTATACTGGATTGTTTGAAATAATTACTTAGGGCCTTAAAGTT
>Ga0115572_10001384_pt1 | contig 19720 bp, 19 predicted proteins | sample COGITO_mtgs_1206_FD_88681 | JGI IMG/M metagenome (GOLD analysis project Ga0115572, IMG submission 88681) | Pelagic marine microbial communities from North Sea - COGITO_mtgs_120607 | ecosystem: Environmental > Aquatic > Marine > Epipelagic | place: Germany:Helgoland, sampling site Kabeltonne... | reverse complement strand
TACACTGTAGATAAGGAGAAAGATGAACATACTCGACGAGAACGGCAAGATAGTAAACCAAAAAGTAATGAAAGATAAATCAGTAGAAGCTAAGAGGAAGAGGTGGGAAGAAGCTAATAAAAAGCATTGGGCAGATATCTGTACTGGTGAATTAACTAAAGAATCTTTAGACAAACACACAAAAGAAGTTGGTGATAGGACGGGGCAATGGCATAACGATATAACAATGCTCACGTTCTTATCAGCTTACGCAAATAAGCTTTCAAGCCATGATATGTACATGGCTCTTAAAGAATGCAAAGCAATCCTAAACGAAGACGGTTCGTTAGATATAGAATGCCCTAATGACATCATACAGTCTACTATTTCGGATTATGCAGAAGATAGCGATAGACATTATATAGCTAAATACTTCGGTAATAATGCTTGGGATTTTGGCCTTACTATAAAAGGAGACGAGGTTTATGTTGGGTATGACAAAGGAGAAGGAGATCAGGGGGTTACTGAAAAAGTATTATTAATTAAAGATACTGAAGGTGATATAGCTAAAGTTTTTTTAGATGGCGGCAAGTTTAGCCTCTATTTAACTATAGAGGCAGGGGGACTATACGATATTAGTTTTAGCTTAGAAAAAGTTGTTGCGCTAAAAAAATTCCTAAACGACAACATCAAAGATTAACCTTGTTTTTAGCACAACAACTATCTACTATCCAAACAACTGTATTTTGGGGTATCCTAGATATAGCCTTTCCCTTTGGGTAGTTTTCAATTCATGTTCTACCTAGAGGGTTATTAAGTAGTCTCCTCACTGATCCACTGATCACACCCATTATTCCGCAATCTTAAAAAGCACATCGTTTTTTGCAGTTTATTTAGTTCAGGTTTTTTCTTCTTAACTTCATTGTTGCTAGATGAACAACTAACTAATGCTACTGTTGTTATTAAAAATACAATCCTTTTTATCATCCTTATTCTCCGTATTGGTTACTTTATTTCTTTACACGGTAACTATATTATGGGATTACGTTAAGTGTAAACTCTCCTTCCGTAAACTATAGTTAAGCTATTAATTTTGTATAAACTAGGCGATAAAAACCTTCTTTGTTTAGAAGGTAAACCAATAGAAATAGAATACCCTTCATACGATTTTATCTTAGATGAAAATGGTGAAAAAGTTGTAGATAAGAAGACAGCACTCTACCAAATCGACACTAAAAGTAATCTTAACTATAGGGCATTGATTTACAGCAAATGCTTATCTAGTAAAGAGTATCAACGTACAGTAATTGAAATGTGCAAGCGTAATATCTTGTTCTATTTTAATGTATTCTGTTGGACCTATAGGCTCGACCTTCCTCCCAATCAAAATCCGTATGTTCCATTTACAACATTCCCAAAACAGGACGAAATTATAACCTGGTTTTTATGGTGTTATGCTAATGGTGAAACTGGGATTGTTGAAAAGACTCGGGGGTGTGGTTTATCGTGGATTTGGGTGGTTACCGCTGAATGGGTAGCTAAGTTCCATAAAGGGCGCTCTATATCTATGATGAGTCAGAACGAGGAAGATGTGGATATGCGTGGTAATCCGGATTCCTTGTTTGAGAAGATAAGGATAAACCTACGTATACAGCCTGAGTGGATGCGCATGGGGTATATGGAGAACTCGCAATATGACAAGATTGGCTTGATATCTTTCCCAGAAACAGGGTCTACTATATCTGGGGCGATTGCCAAAGGTACAGCTCAAAGGGGTGGTCGAGCTTCTATGACTGGACTTGATGAATTTGCACATATTAAAGAAGACTCTGCTATCCTAACCTCCGCTTCAGAACTTACAAACTGTACAATTATATTTTCTACTCCAAAAGGGGAGAATAACGAATTTGCTAGAATGGCAAACACCCCAGGGGTGAATAAAATTGCATTTCATTGGAGGGATCACCCACTAAGAAACATACATTGGGAAAAGAAGAAAAGAGACGATCCAAAGATTACTGAAGAGACCTTTGCTCAGGAATACGAGATCTCATACACCAAATCGAACATAGGGCGTATTTTCCCTGACTTCAAATCTCACTCAGAAGATGCGGATCCAGATGAATGGGTTCACGTCGCTGATGTAAATGATAAGTACTACGACTATGACCCCAACTATGATGTGTATACATGCAGTGATTTAGGTCGAGATATGATTTACTTCGGGTTCTTCCAAATAAAACCAGCGCACCCAAAATATAATCCATACACTGAAAAAACATCCGTATTCTTCGACGAAAGATATTGGGTACGCGGTAACATTATAAGTGTACGTAAAGAGCTTAATGAGTTTGCTAGTGATTATAAAATGGTATTCCGCGAGCATATATCTGATGTTCGGACAGCCAACGCTAAAGATGCAGTAGAAATGGGATGGGGGGAATACTTAAAAGCAGACCAAGCAGAAGTAATGCGTATGTTCAATGTTGATCCAGGCCCACCTATACATGTTGTAGGGCAAAGGTATTCTGAAAAGATGCCAATTGATAATATGGCTTTATGTTTGAGGACAAAAGGGAAAATAATATTTCATCCACGTTGCAGGCTAGGTATTAAAGCGTTATCAAACTGGAGTTACGAAATAGATCAATTCAACAAAGATCATGAAGGGCGATCTAAAATAAAAGTAAAGCCTAATGGACAAGCGGTCGTAAGCCATGGCCCTGATTCCCATCCAGGAAAAGCCTTGATCTATGGTATGCAACACGTATATGGTGGCGAAAACAACAGGATTAAAACAAATAAAAGTAAAATATCTTGGGATTTCAAGAGAACTACAGTTAGAGGATTATGACTACAGAATCAAGTAAAATTGAAACAATCGCAATTGATACTGCATCTTCTGGAGCTAATACGCTTGTGGATATTTCTGCTCGAGTTGCTGCAAAAATGTCAGGTTTGAGCGATTTTGTTAAAGAAAAAATGCGTGTTTACATTCTCAGCTATCAACTAGTATCTGCAGGGGCTGTAACAGCTAAGTTTGTCTCTGGCTCTACCGACATGACAGGCGCGATGTCTTTAATAACAGGCACACCGGTAGGTATGTGTTCTGGTGGTTGTGAGCAAGGCAAGGCTTTGATCGTTTGTGGAGTTAACGAAGATTTAGTCTTAACTCTTGGTGGGGCAGTACAAGTTTCAGGGCATATTAAGTATTTGATAGCTTAGTATGAATTTTAAAGCTCATGTAACTGGCGGGGCTATATCTTCGTCTTTTGTTTTTATAACAACTTCATTATTAGGTATTTCCTTTTTGGAAATATCTCACCCGTTAGTATTGACTTGTGTTTGTTTCTTCATGAGCTTGTTTCCTGATTTTGACACTGCATCAATACCTCAACGGTGGTTCTACCGGATAGCAATAATTTCTTTCATATTTTTATATAGTGCTCAAGAATATCAAGTACTCGCAGTGTTCGCAATATTATCAATAACTCCTTTACTTCATAAACACCGGGGCTGGACGCATTGGAAAATTACCCCTGTTGTTATTTCAGCAACAATAATATTATTTTATGATTACCAAATAAATCTTGATTCATTCATTCGTTCCAAGTTATCTATGGGGCATATCGCAAATAATACTTTTATGAATTATTTAATTTTTGTCTTATCGGCAACAATTGGCCATTATACGCACTTAATCTTGGATTCTAAGTTTTTTAGGAATAGCGCTGACCATCATTAAGCTCAGGCAAATAACTTGTAAATTATGTCTACGAGGTTATTGCCCTGAAAGGCCTCCGTTTAATCATAGCAACTCGCGGAGGCTTATTTTTTATTATTTAAAAACATGAATTGGTTTTTGTACACTGAGCCCTTCAATGTACCTCTCAACTCGGTTAGAGGCAGAGAGAAACTGCACAATCAATAATATATAGAGGTAATATGTCTTACTATAGCGTAGAGAACGGGCCTACTTTAAATGGCGACGCTTACAGCGGACGAGGGACAGTAGTCCCTTACGAATTTTTAGAGAACATTATGGCTAAAGGTGCTCCTTTGTCTTTAAGCTCTGCAACTGTAACATTAAATGCATCTGTAACTGATCCTTTTCCAATTTGGCTTGGCGATTCGTTTCATTATGCTACCACGTCTACACCGTATACTTTCGCGGCAACTGGTAACCCTATTCTAAGTTCAGCAGGAGTAGAAACAACTGGCGCACTTGCAACAGATGTTTGGTATTTATACGCAGGCTTGAATTCAAGTAATGTTGTTACTATTTACCCATCTCAAACAGCACCAGCAAAAGCTGATTTTAGATTTAACAAAAGTGTATTTGGTCATCCCGGAACTTCAGCGACTAAATCTTACACTTATTTTGGTCATGTAATTTGTACTAATTCAGGCACTCCAGCGTTTGTTCCTTTTACTAAAGTTGGAAGAACATATTTAATTCCTACTGCTTCTAAATTAGAGCAAGCTACAACTGATGATACTAATTTCGTCTCTTTGGCTTTTACTGGAGTTGAAGGTCTTCCATCGCATTCAGGTGTTTCTGTCGGTGGATGGGGAGAAACTGCGGCTAGCGATACAATTGAAATTGCTTATGATGCAAGCGGATCTGGGGCTACTTTAATTACAGGGCCTACAAATGACGTTGGTACTTCTCCTTTCAATAATATGCCTTTAAACAGTGGTCAGCTGTTCGCAAGACATGGTACTGCCGCTGGAGATGTTCATATCACTTCAATCACTGACATAGTATAAGGTATAAATGGCTAAGAAAACTCAAGAAAAACAAGCTTCATTGCTTCACGGGGATGTTGTTGATATTTCAAAAACTCCTGAAGAATTCTTGTCTGAGTACCAAAAAGAGAACGAAGGCAAAATGCCTTCTTTCGGAGATTGGTATTCTTACAGAGAAGGATATAATAAAAACCAAAACCTTGGCGATGTAACATTTAAACAATGGTATACATTCAAAAGGCAAACAATTGATCAAACAAAACCTTTTCACCCCGAATGGTCTGTACTTGGTGCTAAGAAATGTAAGAGTGATTTACATGACTTAAGTCTTGAGTCTCCAGTAGAAGAGTACAAAAGGCTTTTAGCAGAACATCTTTTAGACAATAAAGAGGCGAAATGAGTTTAGAAAATTTACTAGTCGGAGCCAAAGATCCATCAGGGTCGAAAGGTAACGCATTAAGAAAATCTGTTTTTACATTCAATAACCCAACAGTAGGAACAGGCATAGCCTTAAACGCTGACCCAACCGCTATTGCAGAAACAGAAGCTTCTTTGATTATTGATATTCCTGCTGCGAGCACTGCTAGTGTTACGTTTCTTAAGTCTTTGAAACTTACTTGTACTGCTAATGGGTCTGCTGCTACTAAAGCATCTTTAGCTTTCTATAAAGATAGCATTAATAGATATTCTTCCGGCGGGTCTACTCTTACTGGGGTTTCAACTTCCGCGAGTTCCAATACTAGCAACGTGGGGACTGCACAAAGTAAGGTTTATTTCGGTGATTTGACTGCTGCTGCTGCTTCAAGTGCCGGTGAAGACCATTTGTTTAGCCAGCTTATAAAATCTGATACACCTGCAGCACCATGCTTTGCAGTTGGTGATGAGTTTTTGTTTGAAACTATGTCTGTCGGAAAAGGGGATAATAACTATTATGATTCAGCAGGGGTTTGCGCATCTCAATTCAAAATGCCGATGATGTATTTACACCCTGGTTCTTCATTATTAGTGAAAGCTTTATTCCCTAACCAAAGTGCAGCAGCTTCGTTTGAAGTAGAAGTTGTAATGTACGAGGTTTAGTCAATAAATGGCAAAACATAAGCACCGACCACACAGAGTAAAAAAAGCTGAGCGTTTATATTCAGACGAGCCTTTCGAAAAAGAACGAGAGGATGCGCCTTCTATAGATGAAGAGGTTCTAGCCACTGGGAATATTATTCCCAAAATGGATGAGAACGAGCTTAGAGCGGTGGAGAATGCTTTATATGATAGATTTAATTCAGCGGAAGAAAAAACCGCTGATATTTCTCATTTGATGGATAAATGGGAACACCAATACAAAGGCGAGTGGTATACAGCAGAGTCACAAAAGAAGGAAGATGAGGAAGGTCAAATATTCCTTAGGAAGACTAAAGAGCAAGTAAGAGTTGTTTACAGTCATATTATTTCTATAGTTAACGACCTACGTCCTCTTGTTTCTTTCAACCCAATAGTGTCATCAATCTCAGCTGCAGAAGAAGAGATTCAGATGGCTAAGTTGGCAGAGGCACTTGTAGATTACACATTAAACGACCAGTTAAAGTTTAAGGAAGATGTACTTCCTCAATTTTTAAAATCGTTCTTAAAGTATTCAATGGGGGTTTTGAAGTTGACTTATAGGTCAGAAGCTTCGGGCCCTAATTTCATACTAGAGAACATAGATCGTTCGACATTATATATTGATCCACACGCGAAGCATGATATTAAAAATGCTGCTTGGGTTATAGAGAGATACGCTTTACCAAAAAGAGAAGTAATCAAAAGAATACGGCAAGGTTATTATACTCTACCGCCAGGGAAAAAGATTGAAGATGTATTGTCTCAACCAATTTACGAAGGGAATAATAGTCAACAATTTTCAACATCAAATAGGACATTAAAAACCCTTCGCGATTCTAATACAACTTTATTAGAAGATGAGAGCGTGGAGATGATTGATTATTGGCAATCACCTAAAAACGGTTTGAGTGATGCCTATGCTGTAATGGTCGGGGGTATTAATGGGTTTCTAGTTAGATATGGCTCTAATCCGTATCCATATAAGAACCACCCATACTTCGGCAAAAGCTATGACCCGCATGAATTAGAAGTTGATGGGGAAGGCTTAGTTCAAGAGTTGGAAGGTCCACAAAAAGTATTGAATACAATGCTCAATCTTAGGCTGGAAGATGTTAGAAAGCATATCCATGATCCTATGTGGGTAAATGAAGCTTTGTTTAACAGTCAGACTAAACAAGACTTAGAAGAAAGACAAAAGTTTGTAAGATTTGATAAAGATTATATAGATTTACAAAAATCACAAAATCCGAACTATAATATAGCGAACGATATCGCGAAACTTAACATGAACACCTCAACTGAGGGTTTAGCGCAAGATGTTAACTTCTATTTATCGCAAGCAAAAGAAAATACGGGCGTAAACGACGCTATCGCTGGAAACACGATGGACCGACAAGTTACGGCCACCCAATATACGCAAACGCTTTCTAGGGCTACTGGGACCATGCGTCCGGTTTTATTGCAAATTGCAGCTCTAATAGAGGAAGTTTCAGAGGCATTATTGGTTTATTTCAAAGATCAAAGGTTTTTTGGTGATGATAAAATCATTCAAATCTCAGGGGAAAATTATTACAAAAGAATTAAGACAGGATGGAGAGATTTAGGCGACGGCTTAAAAGTCAGATCAGTTTCTCCAGATGATGTTCTTGTTAATGGGACCATGAAGGCGACTTCTGGTTTTGAGGATCAAATAAACAAAAGGTTAAATATACAAGAAGCGAAAGAAATGATTCAGTCTCTAGGTATGAGCACTGACATTTATGAAGCAGCTTCTAGCCAAGTTAATTTTTCCAAAATAGCTAAGTTTATAGCTAATAACTCTTTTACCGGCGTCCAAGAAGACTTTGGTTACACCGATGAAGAGAGAATGGAGAATGAGCAAAAAAGGCAAAGAGCGTTAGAAGAACAACGGCAACTGCAACAAGAAGAAATGCAGATGCAAATGCAGATGAAAGAAAGGGAAATAGAATTAAAACATTTGAATCAGCAAAGTACGGATCAAGCCCGTAGTCTTGCAGATACAATGAGTAAAATCCAAATTGATACCCAAAAGCAGACAAATGCTCTGCAAGCGGATTTAGCGAAGATTTCTGCTCAAATTAGTCAGACTTTAGCGGCTGACAAAGAAAGAATGGCTGTCGAAAATAAATTCGAAGAGCCAAACAGGGCTTTAGACAAGCCTGTCAATATAAACAAGTAAGATACCCTGATACCCAAATAGGATTTAGGATTTTTACAAACGGAGAAAAAACATGGAAAACGAACAAGAATTACAAGGTCAAGAATACCAAGATATGGAAGGTGCCCCTGAAGGTCAGGAAGAGCGCGTCGATATGGGCATGGAAGACCAAGAAGGTTCTGAAAGTTTGGAAAGTTCTGAGCAAAACGTAGAATCAGTAGTAGCTAAGCTTCAGCAAGACTTTGATGAAAAGTTCAGGAGTTTTCAGTCGGTAAAAGACAGGGAAACGGCGGAACTAAAAGGGCAGTTAAAGCAAGCTATAGAACTGCTTAACAACAAAGGTGAGCAAAGCCAAAGTCAAAGTCAAGATATCACTGATGAGTATTTTGATGAAGATGGTTATGCGAAAGAAGTAAACGCTAAAGATGTTGCTAAGATAGTTCAAGATGCAATTAAAAAAGATCGAGAACAACAAAATCAGCAATATGAGCAACAAAATCATCAACAAATTGAGCAACAAAGAGAGTTTAATCAATGGGTATCTAACCAAGAAGACAATTCCGAAGTTATGGATTTTTATCAGAAAAATCAAAAAGATTTAGAAAATAAAATGGAGCAACAAGGGATTAACTTAAACAATGGGAAGGAAGCTTATCAATTTGTTGATCGGCTATACATAAAAAATAAATACAAGCAAAAACAAAAACCGAACACCCCACCCGTGGGAAATCAAGGAAGTAACTATGCGAGCAGAAATCCAGTGAAATCTAAAAGCCCGATGCAACAGGCTATGGAAAACGCAAGCAATAGAACTTTTGGTTTTCGAAATAGGTAGGGCATAGCCTTTAGGAGATAAAATGCCAGTACAAACAGCTAGAAGAGACGCAACTAACCCGTTATTTAGAGATCCAGGTATTCTAAAAGATATCATCTTTGTTGACGGCAACCCAGAAGAAGCCGGATTTTTAACTTTTACTTCTATGCAAGAAAAGCAAAGAGTAATTGTCCCAGAACCAAGCTGGGGGATTGAGAGTTATTTACCGAATAGTGATACTACAGACGGAACTGCTGCTTCTACAGCTAGCAATATCCCAGTAAGTAATCCTCACTATTTTATTGTAGGCGACATTTGGTTTAATGATAGGACTGGCGAGCATTTCTATGTGACAGGAGTAGATACTTCTGGTGGTCAAATTACTGCTACAAGAGGGATTGGGGCATTGAATAGTGGATCAGGTACAGCAGCGGCTGCAATGGAATCAGGCGATAGCTTATTCAGGCTAGCTACTTCTGTTAACCCTCAAAGATCTACTGCTCAAACTTACAGATCTCAGTCTCTGACTCAAGTAATTCAATACACTCAAGCGTTCCGTTATGAAATCAACGTTGGCCGTGAGAGTATGAAAGAAGAGTATTATGTTGATCGTAATGAGTGGGATGCTGAATATGAAAAAGCTCGTAAAGAAGCTAGAATAGATATCAACAGACAATTTATGTTAGGTGAAAAATCTAAAATAGCTGATGGCGATAACTTCATAAGAACAATGCAAGGAATTTATAACACTCCTACTACTTATGAAAAAGATTTTTCTGGGACTCTATATAAGAATGATTTCGACGCTTTCTTAGCTCGTGAAGCGTTCAGATGGGGATCTAGAAACAAAGTTCTTTTTGCTGGTAACGGACTTATCCAATCTATTAGCCAAGCAGCAGATGGCTATGTTGAAATTCAAGAAGACAAGCTGGCAGAGAAAGCGGGTTTCGGTTATGAGATCAAATATTATCAATCTCAAACAGGACGAATTAAAATCGTAGAAGATAGATCTTTAACTGATACAAGACCTAATGATGGTGTTGTTGTAGACATGGACCAAATCAAATATTGCCATTTTTCTAACAAAGGAATCATGGATGATTTGCACGTTGTTGATAACTCACAAGAAAAAGATGCAACTGATAAAGCCTCTTACATTTATGGGCAAATTGGTTTAATTTGGGGTGATGAAAAAACACATGCAAGAATTAAAAACGCTGATAAAGGCGCAAGAGGTTCTTCAATCGATTAATTTAGAGGGGCTTTTGCCCTTCTCTTATTTACAATAAAAACATGACAGAATTATTATTTTCAAAAGTTAGAAGTCTTTCAGTGACCTTCCCAGAAGATCAATTTCAATTGTCTGAGGTAGAAGCAGAAGAGTACAAAAGAAATGTTAGTGAAGAAGGTTTTAGCAAGGATGTTTACCGTAAAAAAATTAAACCTTACCCACATTTGTTTTTTGAAAACAACATTGCAGAAGTAGCATCTAGTAAAAGTGAAGTAACTTCCAAGATGCCTTGGACCATAGACATGGTTAGGCAATTAAGAGCATTTAAAGACGGGGGGATTAAATGCCAAACGGCTGAACAGAAGGATATCGCTAGGAAAGCTACTGGGAAGGAACTTTTTGATTCTCCTGAAGATTTCACTGACAACTTCAACGTTTATAAAAAAGCGTACGAAGCTCTATGTAAGCCTTTTAAAGCTGAGACTCGGGAAGAATGTGAAGAGTATATTAAAAGGATTCAAGATAAAATTATCAAGCCTTTCAGTATAGTAAACGTGGCTATCCCTGAATTTAAAAATAATGTGCCTAAATTTGTCAAAGCGATAGATTTGAAAAGGCAAACACTAGCAATGCTTATAGAAGAGCTTTTTGAGAAATGAAATCAGAAAAGATATTAGATTTATTTAGGTATTACTCCGGAAGCGATAACCACTATCGCTATAACGAGTTAAACCAGGCTTATAGGAACATTCTTAAAAGGACTAACCTGTGGAGTCAGAAAATATCTAAAATTAACTTGATATCTTTGGTTTCAGGGACTTATCAGTATGATGTAGATTTTAGTAGTTTTAGATCAAATTCTCCAGACAGAATATTTATTAAAAAAGGCGGAGCACAAATTTGGTCTGAAATATTTGAATCACAAGAGCAACAATTCGAAGAGAATAGACCAGGTAATGACGAGGACGAGGTAACAACTTCTGACTACGGGGAGCCTATTTATTACAGGTTATCAGGTGATGATAATTATAACTTTAGCATAACTCCAAATCCTGATAAATCTTATGATATAAGGTTTGATGGTATAGCTAAAATTATAGAGTTAGATAGAGGAGTTACGCCAATAATAGCTGAGAATTACCATGAAACAATAGCTATTTATGCGGCGTCTATTTATCTAAAGCAAAAACAAGACGCGACACAACAAGAAATGAATCAGTCTCTCGCCCTAAAACAAGAAGCTGAAAGCGAATTAGAGTCTCTTTATAGGGACAATAACAATAACCGGATGCAAAATTTAGGGTGGAAGCCTAAAAGGATGATGTACTAATGACGCAAATATTACATAAGACCGCTATTACATTGACCTATCCTTCTGGTAGGACTGAGAATATAAATCTTTCTTATACAGACACAAGTATTACAGAAATAAGAAATCAAGAAATAGTAATTCCTATTAGCACAACTATAACCCTATGGGATACTTCTGATACTTCTGAAAACATAAAGACATTGGCTTATGCTTACCTGCAAAATAACAGTGCTGGAACTTTAGAGTATGAATTTGTTGTTGATGATGATGGCAGTGTAGGAGAAGAGTTACATACCGGGGTTATACCTGCTGGGGGGCACGTAGATCTACTTTCCAACATTGCGTATGCTAATCACTCAGCGGGGGATGCTTTTGCAGGAACAAAAGACGTTATTGAGAGGATCCGAATAAAAGAACCGAATGGGGTCGTAGGATCTCTGCATTTCATACTCGGCGGATCGTAATGAAGCTTTTAAGTGATATACAGGATAAAGTTCGGATCTATACTAATGATAGTAGGCTGATTTTAACTGATAACACTACAGATAAAAATAGAGGTCTGGACATAACAAACGAGACTTATCTTAGATTGATCTCAATATATGAGTGGCCTGAGTTTAACAGAGTTGACACCTCAATATCCACTATTGGGGGCACTACTTCTTATAATTGGCCTTCGTCACCAAGGTTCATGAATATTCTTAATATAGAATTATTGAACGAGGACAGTGAATACGAGATAATCCCGCAAGTAATTAACGAACTAGATTGGTCTAACTTTTCAAGAATGAGTAATTCATTCCCAAGAGTATACCGGTTTGAGTCTACAGGGGAACAGAAAAAGATATCTTTAGCACCGACACCTAGCGTTTCAAAATCTTTACGGATTAGAGGGGTTATAGAACCCAGCGGATTAATCAATGGAGATTCTGAAACAATATTTTATAATAAAATAGCTGATAATGCTTTAGAGTACATGATTGCAGCGGCAATATATTTTAAAAGGGGTGTTGATGATAAAGCAATTAACAGGATTAGGAGAGCATCATCACTTTTAAAGAATCTGACAGGCAAGGAAATAATGCCAGAAGAGCTCGACCCTAGAGTAGTAAAGGCTGAGGAAAATGCCTCGTAACACTAAATTTAAAATAGAACGCTTTGGGGGGTTGAATAAATCAGACCAGGTAAGCGAAGTTTTATCTAACGCCTATCAATCCAATGGACAATCTTTGGTTCAGTCAGGATATGCTGAAGCTAAAGAATGCATTAATATAGATTTTGACCCAGACGGGATAAAGAAAAGGTATGGATCTACTTTAGAAGATGCTTCATTGTCTTTGCTTTTGGCAGTAGGGGAAGGAGTGATAGATTCTTATGATTATACTTCTGCGGCTACGGGGCAACGTATAGCTATAGCAGTAACTGACGTATCTATCTACACTAATCAATCCGGGTCTTTCGTTAAAGTGAATGACAGTGCAAGTTCTACTTATAGTCATTCAGCCACAGTCTCAAAATGTTCTTTTGCAGTAGCAGATGGGCACTTATTCATAGGCTTAGACGGGGCAAACAAAATACAGGTGTATAGAGCGGGGGCTGATTTAGACGACGAGTTAGATCTTAACAAAACTTATACTGACGCTTTTGGATCGGGTACTCATACAATTGATGGGACGTGGGGGACAGGATATTACCTACTAGATAGTTTTCAAGGAAGGTTGATATATTCAGACGGAAACACCGTAGTAAATTACTCAACAGTGCCAATTGCTACCGATGGTATATGGAAAAGATCTACCCATGGCTTTTATCAAGCAGCAGGTAATATTGTTGATATAAAATCATTCACCCCGGACTATCAAGATTCAATACAAGAAACGCTTTACATATTTACTTCTTCAGGGCCAGAAATAACGAGTGACCTAACTGTACAGATACAAAGGATAAAAGGCGGGCCAGTGCCTATAAATCACAGGTCGTCAATAGCTACAAAATCTTGGATAATGTGTCTTACCAACGACCGCAGGATTGTAGCGATTAACCGGAATGTATACGTAGATATTGGGAGAAGGTTTACTGATTTTACTGGCAGTTCTGAAATTGAACAAATAGACCTTGCAACATCAATAAATAGAGCTTTTGGTTTCTACAATACAATGAGAGAGCAAGTTTATTTCTTTGCTCCTGGATCAACAGAAACAGAAAATACAGTATGCTTCGTAATAGATTTATTTCTTGGGGAACCTATAGTGGGGGAACAAGAGAAGTCTTTTGAAAGAAAAGTCAGGCTTTCAGAATGGAAAATATACGAACCGTCAACAAATAATTGGTACAGGACTCTTCACGCTAGGTCTGGTGGGGTTGTAGGGATTACCTCTGATGGGAATAGATATACATTTTTAAACGGTCGAAACGATTTAGATAGCATCATCGTAGACGCAGAATATGAATCATTAGATTTCAACGGCGGAGCTCAAACAAATTTAAAGTGCTGGATACTGCTTAGGCTGAGAGGTAGGTTTATAGGTAACTTTACTACTTCAATTAGCTATGTACTAGATAGTTCTACTGTTCAAGAGTCAACTACCACTTACAGCCAATCAGCTGGGGGGGCCGTGTACGGAACTCCTAAATATGGCACCACAAAATATTCTGGTTTACTTTTAATAAAAGGCCAGGACGATATAGACTTATGGTCTGAATCGATTAGGTTTAACTTAAAAAATGCACTATTAAGCCAAACTTTCTCTTTTCAAGAGATAGAATGTGAATACATAATAGGGGCTGAGGAGAGATAAATGGCAGACACAATACAAAGCTTAGTTACACTGTCTAATGATTCAACACTGCAAAACGATGTAGATACTATTGACGCTTCTGAACACAACACCCATAGGACGAATTACAGGACTCAAGTTAATTTGCATAAAACAACTTTAGAAGAGCAAGAGTCTAATTATGCAAGTTCTACTGAGCCTACCAATAAGCCAGAAGGGAAGATATGGTGCGATACAACACCTGATCCTGCGATATGGAAAGGGTATAATGATGGTGCCGGGAATACGACCACTTTTGTAGGGGATGATTCTACTCAAACATTAACAAATAAAACTTACACAAACCCTACGTTTTCACCAGCAGGGGCTAAGGGGTATTTAAATCTTGGAAGAGATTTAAATCTTAAAATTGTAAATAACTCAACGAACGCAGATCATCAGATCGATGTTTCATTTGATTATCTAACTCTTTATTCAGACACCGGCTTAGCTTGCGTTGAAAGTCAAACTACCGCCGCAGTGTATGATTTATCTGTAGGGCTTAGTTCAGGGGGCGAAAGAGCTGAAGACGCTACAGCTGAAGGGTCATCGAGCGAGCAAGGAAACGAGTGGTATTATGTTTTTATTTATTCAAATGGATCTGGAACATTAGGGGCTGTTTTATCCACTAACACTGACTGGGCTAATATAGCTGCGGGGGATAAACCGAGCGGGTCAACCTACATAAGAAGGGTGGGGGCAATTAGGAATAATGTTGGAAAAGATTTACTATATACTGCACAAATAGGAGATTACCTCGGAATAGGATCTTTACTCAGCATCCATAATATAGGGGTATTAAATTTTACAACGGGCATGAATTGGGTTAGTCAGAATATTTCAGCTTTAGTGCCTGCAACAGCTTACTCGATCATGGGGGAGTTTAGCAGCAGCAACACAAATCTTTGCTTAATCTCCGGGTCTAATATTCCCGCTGCGTCTGTAGTCGGGACATCACCAGGCACAGCATACGGGGGGGCCTCAGGCCAGGCGACATATTATGAGACTCAAATAATTACGCCACAAACAGTTTATATTGCAATGCAAGGGACTTCTACCGGAAATTTTGGGCTTAGTGCCTGTAGGATATTAATTTAAAAATATGTATAAAATTTTATTAAGATTTAAAAACGACGGTGAATGTTTTAACACGGGGCATTACCCAGTAAATCATTCTTTGGGTGTAAATGAAGAGCTACTAGATTCTAGTGACTTCAGGACATCTATTTATCATAAAGAGCCATTTAAATCAAAATACAGGTACTCAAAAATTAAAGAAAAACAAAAAGAAATAATATCAGACTATAGTTACATCCAAGGTCTTTCTGTAGGACACCAGCAAGATACTGCTTGGAAGAATTGGATTGAATCTGTCATAGTTTTTCATACTCAATACGAAAACACAGAAATTAACGCAGACTTGATCGAATTTCCTGAAGACCCTTTAGGGAATAAAGAAGTCGTAGACTTTAGGTGAAAAGTGAAAAAACTATTAATTATTCTAGTATCTTCTTTTCTATTTTTATCATGTGCTGAAGACTCTACTGAAGACAGTGAAGATTCTTCAACCACTGAGGAAGAGATATCTTCGGTTTCTTTAAGCTCGCAGTCAATATCTATTAATTCAAATATAGGATCAATTAAATATCTTGTTAAAACCTCGACTGGCAGTAGTTCGAGCAACTCATTAATATCTAGTTCACTGTCTTCTGACATTTCTACTGGCTACGTGTACGCTTTAAACACGAACGACCAATTAATCCCAATCTTTAATCCATTCAGCACCGGTCACTTAGACGACATTGATGTCAGTGGGGATAAGAAATTGTACGCGGGGGAATTCACTGTTTCTTCTGTGTCTGCATCAAGCCTAATTACTAAAGCTACGAATGAATCTATATGCATATTAATATATGAAAGCGGCGATTCGTCTACTTGCTTAGTTGAAAAACAAGATTCGGTAGACTCTGTAAGAGCTGTTTTCTACAAAGAAACTGCACTGATTTTTATTTCAGTAGACGGTAAAGACGAGAAAGAACTTTATGAGTACGACTTAATTAGTGATTTTAAAAGAGTGAGTAGCTTTAAAAGTAATGGGTCATGCGATGCTAAGTTTGATTGCTTTGGTGACGCTACAAGTGATTATGAATTTAGCGGAGACGTTGTTGATTCTTATTCTACTGGCGATATAGCTTCATTTCTAGTTTCGGATGGAACAAATAAAGAGATGGCGACTTTAAGTAAAGTTGATGGAGATTATAGATTAAAAGTCGATGTTGTAAGCTCTAAGTCAGTGATCAGTATTAACGGGGATCCTATTTATATGTCCGAGGGAAAACTGAGACAAGGATGGGCTAAATCTGTATATTACAATAAGAGATCAAACAATAGAAGCATATCCAATGAGTCCATGCTTGTAGATAAAAAAGAAGGAGGGTTTTCTTTCTTTTATCAAAACAATTATACACATCGAAGCTTTAACATCCCTTCTGTTTTTTACTTAAAACCGAGGAGATCAGATTTACCAATCAGCTATCCAGACTTTACCCTAGACAGGATTAATTGCTGTTTAGCTAAAAAAGTTGACGGAGCATTAACGGGGGGGAGTATTCAGGAAATCGCGTGGACAAAATCTTCAGGCTATAAAGAATACGTACTTGCTTATGGGGATACAGTTTCGTCTGATTACTCAGGATATAGCGAACTCAGGGTCAACATAGGGAAAGCCATTATACTCATTGACGGGAAAGACTCTACAACTGATGGGCATGGGAACCTAGAGATGAAAGAAGTTGTTCTTTATGATTTCGGAGATACTTCTGCAAATATGGACAATCTAATTATCCCTCTTAGTTTTGATACTGTTACTAATATTACTAATTACGTTAACGGGTTCAAGTTGGAAGGCTCGGTCAATTCGAATAGTAAAACTTTATATTACAACCCCTCTACAAATAATATAGAAACACCAAATACTAATGATCAACAGTCATTCACAATCAAAGAAAGGTTATAATGGGATCTTCTAGTAAAGGCAGCGCATTACAATCATCTTTTTCAGACGCGAAATCTTTCGCGAGTAATCCGTTCGGGGTTTTTGGCCGCAAAGGTGGTGGTGGCGGTAATGATATTATGGGTTCTGGCGAACTGGATTTAGAAGAATTTAAAAGACGCCTAGGGGAGATAAACCCCCAGTTTTTTGAAGCTGATTTTGGAGCAGAAAAAACAAGAGGTATTGCTGAATTACTTGAAAGACGAGGAAGAGGCATAGAGCCTAGAGATCCTGCTTTCGAAAGGTTTAGAGAATCACAGTTTAATATATTTGAACAAGGCGCTGAAGAGCAAAGGCAAAACGTTGCATCTAACTTAGCCAGAAGAGGGCTAGGCAGTTCTTCCACAGGCATTAACCAATTAGCAGGTGTGGATAGGAATTTAGGACTAAGAAGGGAAGCATTAGGAGCTCAGATAGGAATGCAGGAGCTAGGAAGAAGAGATAATGCTTTACAGCAATCACTTGGAGCTTTTGGTCAATCAGCAGCAGCACAAGACATGCAATTAAATGCAAGGTCTGCGGGCTTAGAAAACTTACTTGCTATACCGGCATTACAAGTCTCACAGCAAGCGGCTATTAACGCAGGGAAATTACCAGAAGAAGATGAACCAGGATTAATCGATAGATTGTTGGGGGGGCTTTACTAATGCCACGACCAGTAAATACCGGCAGATTACAATCAGCTTTTGCCCAATTAGGCCAATCAAATTCTAGGTTGGCTAATATGGAATTACAGCAAAGAGAGTTAGATAGACAAGAAAGAGCTTCTACGGGGGCCCTTGCGGGTTCACTGATAGGCGCTAAGTTTGGAGGCCCAGAAGGAGCACAAGCAGGCGGTTTTATCGGAACTAAGTTAGCCGGGGGTAGAACTACTCCAGGGCAAGCTACGTCCGCAGGTATGGCGATTGGTCAAGCTATGCAACCTACTCAAGCCGAACAAAGGCAGAGTGCGATGCAAGAAATACAAGCAGCAAGAGGACAACAACAATCTCAGCAGCAAGCTTTTGATCAGGCATTCCAACCAGTTCAAGTTACTCCTGAAGATATAGCTATTGCAGAAGGCCAACCTCAACCGTTCGAGCAAACACAACAAACACCTCAGCCAGTACCTTTTAGTGCTCAGCCTGGATTTGCTAGCACATTTCAAGAAGTGCAACCTGAAGGCCTACAGCCTCAAGGGAGTATTGCGCCAGCGCCACCAGTTCCTACTCAATCTCAAGTACAGCGGTCAAATCAGTTTAATCAAGCTGCTCGACAAGCTGCAGAGATAACAAGGCCAAAACAAGTAGGCGGGCAATTATTAGATACTCGAGGACAAGGGGCGAATAGACGTCTTTCACCTATGGAGAGTAGGATATTGAAATTACGTCAAGAGCAAGAAAGAGGAGAGAGATTGATTTCTCAGCCAGGGCTTTCTGGTAACGCATTCAGTATATTGGAAAAAAAGAATGAAGCAATTAAACAAAAATTAGAACGTCAAGAAATTGAATTTGCAAAAATACAAGAGGCTAGGATTAGCGACACAAGGAAGATTTCTTTTAAAAGCAGGATAAAAAAGGCGGGTGCTGGGAATGGCAGCGTTTTTACTTCGCAGGAAATAAAAAAGATGGATATTGGCGGCCTTAAAGAGGCTTTAGTTAAAGAACTATTAGAAGGGACTGGAAGATACGGAGAAAAAAAAGCCCGGGCGAAAGCTATTGAAAGGCAGATAAGAAGTAAGTCTGAAGATAACTCTAAAGATGTTAGGCGTAAAATAGCAAATATAAACAATAAAACAACAGCTAAGGATATTGAAAATATAAACACGGAGTTGTCATCTTTAGAAGAAAGCGGCCTAGTGGATGAGGACTTCGCTATAGAGCAGAGGAAAAGGTTAGAATCTCGCTTCTATGAAAAACAAATTTCAAAAGGAAGGAGAGTTATACCAAAGGCTGATTTTGACAATTTCCAATCAGCTTTTCAATTACAAGACGCCATCCAGGATGTTCTTAAATTTGAAGATAAATTTAAAGATATGGCGTTTGAGGTGGTAGGCGATAAATTAGTAGCTAGTACAAAACAACTTTTCGGGTCTGATGTAAACGAAGTTCAAGAGGTTGAATCTGCTATCGCGAGGTTGCAAGTTCTTCAAGGTAATTCTATGATAAAAGGGTCTTTATCGGAGTCGGACATGGTGACGGTAAGAGAAATGCTTGTTAGTAAAGACACCGCCCCTGGGACGATGAGAAATTTGCTAAGCGGTTTTTATGAAAACTTAAAGACGGAAGTAGAGATAAGTACAGAGAGGTTGAGGTCTACAAAAGATTTTGGTGATAGGCTTAACGCTAATATTAAATCATTAATGGAATACGATCCTAGAACGGGGGGCTTTACTAAAGAAAGCAGTACGCCGGTTTCAAAACAAATAAATGTAGCGCCTCAAAGCCAAATTAAAGCAGTTACACACAGCAAAGATAACGTCTCAAGCTTAAAAGTAGGGGACAAAGTATTTTC
>Ga0115572_10001376_pt1 | contig 19769 bp, 15 predicted proteins | sample COGITO_mtgs_1206_FD_88681 | JGI IMG/M metagenome (GOLD analysis project Ga0115572, IMG submission 88681) | Pelagic marine microbial communities from North Sea - COGITO_mtgs_120607 | ecosystem: Environmental > Aquatic > Marine > Epipelagic | place: Germany:Helgoland, sampling site Kabeltonne... | reverse complement strand
CCTTTGCCAATATTTCTTATTGCTAGATAAATGGCAAGTCTAAATCCCCAAATACAAACCAAGGTTAATATCACTATTTTTCTTGCATTTAGTTCTCCCGACATAAAAACATAAAATGTGTTTACAACGACAAACCCTAACCCCCAAAAAATGTCAACAATACTGACGTTTTTTATAAAAACACTCCAGATCCATAAAAGGGTTACAAGAATTAAAATAATCAAAGATGCCTGAAAAAATAAAGTAGTCATTTGAAAGTGTTAATCATTTAAAAAAATACTCAAATCATATTTGTAAATATATGAATTTTGAATCTTTTTTTAAGAATGGAGTTACAAATCCTCGTACATGGTTGAACGTCGACTTTAAATTGCTAATAAAATTTGTTTATAACTTAGTTGCTATTTTTTACAAAATGTAACTAAAAATTATTGTTTTTGATTAATACTTTCTAAAGTAGCATGAACCCAGCAATTAATTATATATTTTTGTTGTACAACGTTATATTTTTTAGTTTTTAAAACAAGATTCAATTAATCCTTAATTATTTTCTTGATATTATATTTATGATCTTTTAAATTAATCTTAACTAAGTAAAGTCCTTTATTAAGTTCTGAAACATTTATTTTTCGGTTGAACCCTCGATGTACAAGTGCAAACTTGGTATCATAAATTTCAATTGAAGTAAATTCGAGGCCATCAATGAATAAGATATCTTTGACAGGATTTGGATATAAACTAATTACGCTAATTTCCTCTTCCATAATAGATAATACGTTGTCATTTGTTGTAAATGATACTAACTTTCCATTATCGGAAAGCGGAGGAAAATTAAATGATTCAGATGTAATAAAATACCTATTAGCTTCAATATGTGTTATCGCCTCAACTTGTTCAAATCCTAAACTTGCAAGAAATGTTTGCGTGTTTGTCCCTGAAAAAACTTCATTATTCATAAAGTTTTCACTAACCCAAACAAAAGGTTGTAATACTGAATTATAACCGATTAAATACACTTTTTCTGTTGATGGATTATAGGTAGCTCCAGTTATTAACCCTCCACTAGTTAAAGCTGTTGTTAATGGATTTATATTATATGTCCCACTTTTTTTCGGTATTGAGTAGGCTTTTGTTATGCCATTAACCCAATTTTTAGTAAACAAAATCAAGTTATTGGAGTCAAAAGATATTAATGCTTCTGCATCCCATTCCGAACTATTAGGTTTAGCGCCAAAATCTATCTGATCTGAATAGGTAAAGTTTATAATTTCTGGTGTTACATTAGTGGAACTTAGGTAATTATTTTTATTTATTTTATAAATTTTTAAATCGGTTCTATCTCCACTGTTATTGCCTATGTCTCCAATATATATTGATGTGTCATCTTGTGCAATATCTTCCCAATCTACATTTGTAGCATTGACAACTGTAACTATTCTAGAAACTCCCCCAGAAATTGTATCTAATTCATAAAGTTTATTTTCATTACCAGAATCATTATGAATAATAAGTTTATCATTAAAAAATATAGCTCCTGATGATTCACTTAATATAATAGGTAAATCAAACCTTTCTTCAATGTTCGCTATTTGAGCCATGACACTGAATGTGCCTAAAATAAACGATATTATTATAATTTTTTTTTTCATAGTTTTTATAAATTTTAATTTTTGGTTACTCCTTTTTAAAGTCTCTTTTCACCTTACTCTGACTATTTATTTTTCTAATTGCCCATAACTCGATATATCTATATAAAAGCTTGTGCTAACGGATACTTATTTGGCGATAATACAACTTTTTGTTTGTCATTATCTAATACCCCTTTTGCTCATTGATTTCCCTTATTTCATAAGTTTCATGATCTTTTGTTGTATGCTGTATTATTCTGAAGTTCTCCTTAAGTCTCAAAAAATAATCTTCGAATATTCTTTTTGAAATAGTAGAAACCAATATTACACCTGTAGTTAAAAGTAAGTAAAAAAAGGCAGTAGAGGATAGTCCCGACATAGTTGCAAGGTAATCTTTTAGGAGTACTATTATACCAAATATGATTAGCATGTGATACATGTAAATACCATAGGATATTTCACCTAGAAAGTTAAACACCCTATTGTCTAAACTAATAATTGACTTTCTATTCAGGGATATATTGACAACTAACCAAGCAAATGAACAACTTAAAATCATATGAGAGAATATATTTGAATTATACAGAAATTCAAAGAAAAACAGACTTTGAATCAGGAATTTAGATATGAAAAATTTACCTATTAAAAATAGGAATATAATTATTTGAATTAGCTTTGAAAACAGTATAGTATCTTCAATTTTCTTTTTTCTATGATAAATGATATATGCTGTTAACCCCCCAACTGCTAAAGATTCAAATTTTAACATTTTTATAATTTTCGATAAATTAGAAGGAAATAGAAAAGTGTCAGAAGCAATAATCAGAAGAATTTTAAGAGTAATTACAGATAAGGTGATAACTAAAATATATCTTTTTAGGAACTTAAATAAGGGAGCCCATATAATGTAGAATAACTCTTCAACTCCAATAGACCAAAGTGGTTCTAACAAATGATGTCCGAATAATATGTTAACCATAAAAGGGGAGAAGAAAACATAATATAGTACCACATCTTTGAATGTGTAAGGCATCTCATAGGAATGATTTATGGTAGTTAAAAAATACGGAATAATAATTGTTCCAAGAATAACTAAAAGAAAATATAGAGGGCATATTCTTAATATCCTATTCATGTAGAATTTTTGAATAGAGATAGTTCCTGTAACTACCTGCTCTTTTAGAAGCAAATTCGAAATCAAAAAACCACTTAAAACAAAAAAAAAGGTTACAGCATAACTTCCGTTATTAAAAAGAGGTAAATCTTTTAAATGGAATATATCATTTTTCAATCGTATCTGTTCTGCATGATGAAGAACAACTAAATAGGCTGCAAAGAACCTTAACCCATTTAATCCCTTGAAGTACCTTATTTGTTTGTACACAATTTTCTTACAGTCTTACAATTTTTTTTAAAAAAAAATATTAAATTTTAGAAATATAAAATACGTATTAGTACCCAATTATTTCAAGCATTTTTTATTGCTTTTTTAAGTCAAATCCTAAATTCAGTTGTAACATAATTGGCCAAATATTTCCATTTCCGTTTATGTCAAAATAATATTGAGGACCAACGTCAAAAAGTAAATGGAAATTCTTTCCATACTTTCTTTGAATTCCCCAAGTTGGTCCGAAAGCAAAATCAAAATCAGAAGTTCTGTTTATATTTTCCGCTATTGAATTTCCACGTGTTATAAATTTTAATGACACAAAATTTCCAGAATTATTTTCTGTATTTTGATTTTTCCCATTTCTTTTATTTAAGTTATAAAACCATTTTTGTTGAAAATCAGCGAATGGACTAATTATATAAATAAATCCACTTCCTCCAAAATGCAAATCAGGATATCCTCCTCCATAACCAATTCCGAGAGCTGAAGAAAAAGTGGAAAATTGTCCTGTCGGAATTTCTAATTCAATTGCTGGATTTAAAAAATTTATACGCCATACTTTTTCAGTTCTAAACTTATTGTTGTCTTGAGCGTAAGAGAGAGTTATTAAAAAAGCGAATAATAGAAATAGTAATTTTTTATTCATTTTAGTAAGTTTTTATTCATTTGAGTTTTAAAAAAAAAAGAGTGATTTTTTAAGGAAATATTTTTCTTAATCAGTCATAATCTTTTTTTAGTTAAAACTACAAAGGATTTTAGAAATATAAAATACGTATTGGTACCCAATTATTTCAAGCATTTTTTATTGCTTTTAGACTTTTATATGAGCTCCATTCTTGTGTTTTTTTTAATTTGAAGGGTAAGTGATTGGGTTTAGTTATTAAGACATTGTTATTTGGTAAATTACAGGTTATTTATAGAAGTAAGAATACAACTCTGAGTTCATTATCTTCAGTGAGTTGTGTTTTATGAGAATTTTAGCTAGCGATTAGATGCTCTGTATTAAAAAACTATTTCATTAAAAAAACCATCTAAAAAACTTTGAATAAAAACTCTAATTAAGCTGTATATTTGCAATTATTAAAAAAAAGTATATGCGCACAAAAACCATTAAAAAAAATAAAATTAATGTAGTTACCTTGGGTTGTTCAAAGAATATTTATGATTCTGAAGTCTTAATGGGACAGTTAAAAGCCAATGGTAAAAATGTAGTTCATGAAGATGAAAATGACGATGGAAATATTGTGGTTATTAATACTTGTGGGTTTATTGGTAAAGCTAAAGAAGAATCAATTGATACAATTCTTCATTATGCGCAAAGGAAAGAGGCTGGTGAAATTGATAAAGTTTTTGTTTCAGGATGTTTAAGTGAACGCTATAAACCAGATTTAGAGAAAGAAATTCCCAATGTAGATCAATATTTTGGGACACATGATTTGCCTAATTTATTAAAAGTTTTAGAAGCAGATTATAGACATGAATTGATAGGAGAGCGTTTAACAACAACTCCAAAACATTATGCCTATTTAAAAATTGCAGAAGGGTGTGATAGACCCTGTTCTTTTTGTGCCATTCCTCTAATGCGTGGTAAACACGTTTCTACACCTATTGAAGATATTGTTGTTGAAGCCACTAAATTAGCCGCAAAAGGAATAAAAGAAGTAATGCTAATCGCTCAAGATTTAACGTATTATGGCTTAGATATTTATAAAAAAAGAGCCCTAGCTCAATTATTAGAAGCGTTGGTAAAAGTAGAGGGTATTGAATGGATTCGGTTGCATTATGCATTCCCAACGGGTTTTCCTATGGATGTTTTAGAAGTAATGAAACGGGAACCTAAAGTATGTAATTATTTAGACATTCCTTTACAGCATATAAATACCGAGTTGTTAAAGTCTATGAAACGAGGAACAACACACGAAAAAACGACTGCGTTAATTCATAAATTTAGAGAGTCAGTTCCAGAAATGGCCATTAGAACAACATTAATTGTTGGGTATCCGGGAGAAACAGAAGAAATGTTTCAAGAATTAAAAGATTGGGTAGAAGAAATGCGTTTCGAACGCTTAGGTGCTTTTGAATATTCTCACGAAGAAAATACGGGTGCCTATGTATTAGATGATAATGTTCCGGCAGAGGTAAAGTTTAAACGTGTAAATGAAATCATGGAAGTTCAGTCTCAAATTTCTTGGGAATTGAATCAACAAAAAATAGGAAAAACCTTTCGTTGTTTATTTGACAGAAAAGATGGAGAGTATTTTTATGGAAGAACAGAGTATGATTCACCTGATGTAGATAATGATGTTTTAGTTGATGCAAAAAAACATTATATTAAAATAGGAGAATTTATTGATATTAAAATGCATGAGGCAGGAGATTATGATTTATATGGGACACCAGTAACATCATAAATAAAAAAATATTTTGAAGTGCTCCCAAAAAGTCAGATACTGTTTGGGAGCATTTTGAAGTTTAAGAATTGATTTTTAGTCCAATTTATCTGAATTCAACAAGAAAACAGCATTGGCTACAAAGAGTTTTCCATTTTCCCAAAAAGATCTAAACAGTGGGTTGTCTACCATGTAAATGATACTCCCATTTCCTAACTTTTCTTCACCAAATAATAAGGATTTAGGTACTTTTTTAACCGCAGTGCTTCCAGCGAAACCAGAAACGGTTTTAGTAGTTTCATCAAAATAAGCAACATTGTTTCCCTTCTTTAAGTATTCGAATGAAGTACTACCCAATTTTAGTGAAAAATACGTTTTTCCATATCCAAAAGCCAAAGGGTGAGTGGGGTCTAACAAACTTTTAAAAATACTACCTGTAATTAATTTAGTAACATTTTTTCTTTCTCTATCTGCATAAGGAGTTAAATCTACACTGATTTTTTCTTCATTAGTTTTTTTCTCTTTAAGAGAGAATTCTTTTTTATTGGCAAAAGGCATTAAGGCATTTCCAATTGCGATTAAAGTTCCACCAGACTGAACCCATTGCTTTAATTTCTCTAAATTTTCTTTGGTAAGAACCTTTTTATAATTCCCATCGGGGATTATAATTACATCATAATTAGTATACTTTATATTTTCAAAATCACTAGCATCTATATTGGTTATTGGGTAGTGTAATTGTGTTTCAAAGAAATGCCAAATTTCACCAAAGCTTAGAGAAGAGGTCTCTTTTCCAGATAATACTGCAATATTTTGTTTGTTGATAGGTTTTACAGAATAGGAGCCAAAATCTACACCAGCACTAACAAAACCACTTTTTACAGAAAATAATTTTCTTTGATGTTTGTTGGCAATTGCTACTAATTTATCATCAAAAGAATCATTTTTGTTATCATTTCTTAAAATAATTAATGTTCCTCTTTGATAAGATTTTCCTGCAATAGAAAATGGTTTTTCAGAAAAACGAGGTGTAATATTTGCTTTTAACAGCGCGCCTAAAAAAGAAGCATCTGCTACACTATTCCATTTAGAAATATAAGCATATGAATATTTATCTATACTATTTTTTATAGTAATTGATTTGACATTTAGAACAGAGTTTACTTTATTTCTAGAGGCAATGGCTTTAAAACCATGAGCATATGGTAATGACCAAGCAGTAATGTCATAGGTTAAAGAATCTTCTAATTTAGTAACAGGTTCAAAAAGAGCTTTTACCATTTTTCCTTTTGGTTGATCTGTGTGAACTACTATATCTGAGAGAGATACACTCATTTTTTCTTCTTTTAGGCTAGAATAGTCATATCCTTTTACTGAGCCTGACTCTGTGTGTTCATAGGCGATTTGATGGGTGTCTAACAATTCTTTTAACCTCCTTGTTTTGTCTTCATTATTGTTTTTTAGGACATAACTTTTGTAGTTAGTATTGGTATTTGTAAAGAATTTCTTGAATTCAGTGTTTAATTTTACAGCATTGCTAGAGGATATTTCTACGGTAGACAAACCGGTAGTCATATGACGGATAGCTCTGTCTTTTAGAGTCAATACCTCTCCTTCATCAGTTTTTACTCCCAATCCTGCTCGGCCGTGTCCTGCCTGTTCATAAGTCATTCCAATGGCACCCATATAGGTTGGGTAAGTATCTCCATAACTTGGATATAATAAATCAAAACTTTCTTTGGTAAAATACAACCATCCTTCTCTATCAAAATAAGTAGCGTGATTTTTGCCAATCTGAGTTTGAAAATTACGTTGCCAGTCAGTTATAATTTCATGAAAAGGAGCCGCTGCTGGAGCAAAATAGTAGGGGTCGTTTATTCCTTGTTCATGGAAATCTACATGAATATGTGGCATCCATTTATTGTATATTTTTATTCTTTGTGCAGTTTCTGATTGAGTTGCCCATGCCCAATCTCTATTTAAATCAAACAAATAATGATTTGGTCTTCCACCTGGCCAAGGCTCAGAATGTTCTTTTCCTTCTTGATTTATATTAAAAGGGGTACTTTTTACTTGTTGGTACCAGTTTACATACCGATCTCTACCATCTGGATTTAAGCAGGGGTCTATAATAACTACTGTGTTTTTTAACCATCTTTTTTTGGTGGTAACCAACTCGTATATTGTTAGCATAGCAGCTTCTGTACTTGAAGCTTCATTTCCATGAACATTATAACTCAACCAAACGATTGAAATTTTATTAATAGAATCTCCTGCAATAATACCTGTTTGAGAAAGATTCGATTTTCTAATATTTTCTAAATTTAGAATATTTTCTTTTGAAGAAATATAACTCACATACAAAGGTCTGTGTTCATTGGTTTCTCCATACTTTTCTAATTCAACATTTGAGCTATTTTTAGAAACATATTTAAAATAGTCTATTACTTTATGATGCCTTGTAAAACGAGATCCAATTTCATATCCTAAAAATTGAGAAGGGGTTTGTAAAGTTTGAGAAATGATGCTACCAAATGATAAGAAAGCAATGATGAAAAGGAATTTTATTTTCATAAAGATTTAATTTGAAGTTCAAAAGTAAGAAATATTTCAGTTCTCTTTTATGGGATTGAATTTTATCATGTTAAAACTATGTTAGAGTAGAACATCTTTTAACAACTTCATTTCAAAATTTACTATTTTTGAAAAAGTTCTACGAGCAAAATTAAATGTCAAATTTAAAGTACCTCAAAAGGTAAAAAAAATAATTAATTACACGTTTGTAAATCCATATAGAGTAGAAAGACCTTATATTTACACATTGTTTTAAAGAACAAAGCAAGAAAGAACGCAGTAAGAAAGAATGAAAGTAGCACATATTCCTTTTCAAGAAACCGGATTTTTCTCTAAAACAATTGTAGATTATTTAGAGAAAAAAAAATCGATACTGCCTTTTTACAACAATTTCCCTGACATTCCTGGTTTTTACAGTCAGATAGAAGAGAAGCAAGCTACATTTCGATTACAAACAAGATTGGTTTTGTCAGCTGCATTAAAAAGTCAATACCAACATTTTAAAGTTTCTGAAAAAACACAAGATAATATCGAAATTTTAAAGAAACAAAATTCATTTACAGTGACTACTGGTCATCAATTAAACTTGTTTACTGGTCCTTTGTATTTCTTGTATAAAATTATTTCTACGATTAATTTATGTGAGGAACTATCTCTTAAATTTCCAGAACAGAATTTTATTCCCATTTACTGGATGGCATCAGAAGATCACGATTTTGAGGAAATTAATTTTTTCAATTTTGATGGAAAAAAAGTAGCTTGGAATCGAAAAGATGGGGGAGCTGTTGGACGTTTTTCAACGAATGGATTGGAAAATGTTTTTAAAGTATTTGCCAATCATTTAGGGCATTCTAAAAATGGAGAATTTATAAAAAAACTATTTTCTGAAGCGTATTTGAAACATCAAAATTTAGCAGATGCAACTCGATATATTGCAAATGAATTGTTTAGTGATTCTGGTTTGGTGATTATAGATGGAGATGATGTGAAACTAAAACAATTATTGACACCAATTTTAAAAGACGAATTAGAGAACCAGACTTCATTTAAAGCGGTTTCAAAAACAATTAAAAATTTAAAGAAAGACTATAAAATACTGGTAAACCCCAGAGAATTGAATTTATTCTATTTAGGGGATCATTTTAGAGAACGTATTATTTTAGAAAATGGGATTTATAAAGTCAATAATTCAGAAATCACTTTTTCAAAATCAGAAATTTTAAAAGCAGTTGACGAACATCCTGAAGCTTTCTCTCCAAATGTAATTATGAGACCCTTATACCAAGAAGTCGTTTTACCTAATATTTGTTATGTGGGAGGAGGAGGAGAGATTGCCTATTGGTTGGAGTTGAAAGATTATTTTAAGGAAGTAGCGATTCCTTTTCCTGTTTTATTACTAAGAAATTCTGTGCAACTCCTTTCAGAAAAACAACAAAAGAAGCTAAATAATTTAACTATTTCACATCAAGAATTATTTTTAAATCAGCATGATTTACTCTCAAAAAAAATAATTGAAAATACTGATATTGAAATCGATTTTGATAAAAAAATTAATTTTTTAAAGAAACAATTTTCAGAATTAAAAGAAGTTGCTAAAAAAACAGATGTTTCTTTTTTAGGTGCCGTAAATGCTCAAGAAATAAAACAAATAAAAGGCTTAGAAAACCTGCAAAAACGTATGCTAAGAGCCGAAAAGAGAAAACAAAAGGCCTTGGTGAAACGCATCACAGAACTTCAAAATGAATTGCTGCCAAATCAGAGTTTAGAAGAACGTCAGTTGAACTTTTCTAACTATTATTTGACATACGGTCCGTTGTTTATAAGAGCGTTAAAAGGTGCTTTAAAACCTTTACAATTAGAGTTTACAATAGTAGAATTATAATGAAAGAAAAAGGCTTGCACCCAAAAAATAAATTTAATAGAGGGTATAATTTTGATGAATTAATTAAAGACAATCCTGCTTTAAAAGAGTATGTTTCCAATAATGCATATGGAAATATGAGTATTGATTTTTCAAATCCTATGGCTGTAAAAGAGCTCAATAGGGGATTGCTTTTTTCTTTTGATAAGATTTCAGTTTGGGATTTCCCGAATCAAAATTTATGTCCACCCATTCCAGGACGTTTAGATTATATTCATCATTTAGCAGACGTAATCTCTTTAGAAGAAAATACTACTATTCTAGACATTGGTACCGGTGCAACTTGTATTTATCCATTATTGGGAGTTGCAGCATATAATTGGAATTTTGTTGCAACAGACATAGATTTAGATTCTTTAGATACTGCTCAAGATATTATAGATGATAATCATTTAGAGAGTTCTATTAAATTGCGCCAACAATTTGATGAAAACCAAATTTTAAAGGGTATAATAGAAGAGGAGGATTCTTTTTCTGCAGTGATGTGCAATCCGCCATTTTATAAATCAGCAGAAGAGGCAAGAGGAGCAAATAGAAGAAAAAACAGAAATTTAGGCAATAATAGTGTGCGAAATTTTGCTGGTAATAATAACGAATTGTGGTATGTTGGAGGTGAAAAAGCTTTTTTACATAACTATCTGTATGAAAGTTCACTCTTTAAAATTAAAAGTACCTGGTTTACAAGTCTGGTTTCCAAAAAAGAAAATGTTGAAAGTATGGAGAAGTCTTCAAAGAAATTGGGAGCATCTGTATTTAAAGTAATTCCGATGCATCAAGGAAATAAAGTAACCAGAATTGTTTGTTGGAAATTTTAATTAAAAACAAAATCGTTTATGTTATACTTTTTACAGATAAAATGTAAAATTGTATACACCAACATGTGAACAAAAATCAAACAGATTAAGGCATATAAAGGAACTCCAAAAATTTGATAAGGCCAATAATAGGTCCAAACGCCTAAATAAATTGTAATAATCTCCCCGAAAGCTGGAAGAATTGATGCTAATAGTAGTGCTAAAATAATTTTATTTCTTTGCGATTGATTGGTCAAAAGGGGAAATAAGTTTCTTTCTAATTTATACAAATAGTAGAAAGCCAACATCCAAGCAAAAGGAAGCCAAAGTGGCAATGCTTTGTTTATTTCATGATATTTCCAATACACATTGGCAACTCCCCAGTTTTCACCAACGATACCACCAAAACAAGTGAGTAGCATTCCTATTAACAACAACCAATTTTTTGTTGTTTTGGATTTTATAATTTCTTTATAAATAATATGTATTGTTTTAAGAAGTAAAACTACAGCAATTAGGGCATCATATTTTTTTAAGACACCAATAAAAACACCTGCGATGGTAAGTTTTAAAAGTGATTTTATAATTTCTTTAAAAAATTCTTTTTTATTTGTAATCATCTTGCTTAAGATCAATGCTAAAAATAGTTTTTTTTATTTAGATAAAAACCCGAAGAGATCAACTTCGGGTTTGTTTTATTTTTTATAAGTCAGGCCTATACATTTTCATGCATAAAATTAAATGTTATAAATGAATTACTTCATCATAGGCATCTGCTACTGCTTCCATAACTGCTTCACTCATCGTTGGGTGCGGGTGAATTGTTTTTAAAACTTCATGGCCAGTAGTTTCTAGTTTTCGTCCTAAAACTGCCTCGGCAATCATATCTGTAACACCAGCACCAATCATATGACACCCTAACCATTCGCCATATTTTGCATCAAAGATAACCTTTACAAAGCCTTCTGTTGTTCCAGCTGCTGTAGCTTTTCCTGAGGCTGAAAAAGGAAATTTTCCAACTTTTATTTCGTAACCAGCTTCTTTTGCTTTTGCTTCGGTCATACCAACAGAGGCTATTTCAGGGGTTGCATAGGTACAACCAGGAACGTTGCCATAATCTATTGGTTCGGTGTGCAAACCAGCTAATTTTTCTACACAGGTAATTCCTTCTGCAGAGGCAACATGAGCCAATGCTTGTCCGGGAACCACATCTCCAATTGCATAATATCCTGGAATATTTGTTTGATAAAAATCGTTTACCAAAATTTTATCTCTATCTACAATAATACCAACATCTTCTAAACCAATATTTTCAATATTAGATTTAATTCCAACTGCGGATAATAAAATATCAGCTTGTAAAGTTTCTTCTCCTTTCTTTGTTTTTACAGTTGCAACAACGCCATCACCAGAAGTATCTACAGATTCTACAGATGAATTTGTCATTACTTTTATTCCTGCTTTTTTAATAGAGCGTTCAAATTGTTTCGAAATATCAGTATCTTCAACAGGAACTATGTTTGGCATGTATTCAACAAGGGTTACTTTCGTACCCATTGTATTGTAGAAATGAGCAAATTCAACTCCAATAGCACCAGAACCCACAACAATCATTGATTTTGGTTGGCTAGGAAGTGTCATCGCTTTTCGATATCCAATCACTTTTACACCGTCTTGCGGTAAGTTCGGTAATTCTCTAGAACGTGCGCCAGTTGCGATAATAATTGAATCGGCACTGTATTCCGTTACGGTTCCTTTTTCAGAGGTGACCTCCACTTTTTTACCTGTTTTTATTTTTCCAAAACCGTCAATGATATCGATTTTATTTTTTTTCATTAAAAAGGCAACTCCTTTACTCATTCCTTCTGCGACTCCACGACTTCTTTTAATAACAGCGTCAAAGTCCTTGTCTATTGCCTCTGCTTTTAAACCATATTGATCTACATGTTTTAAATAATCATATACCTGAGCAGATTTTAACAAAGCTTTTGTTGGGATACAGCCCCAATTTAAACAGATTCCTCCCAAAGATTCTTTTTCTACAATGGCAACTTTAAATCCTAATTGAGAAGCTCTAATTCCTGTTACATATCCTCCAGGTCCACTTCCTATGATAATGATATCGTATTTCATAATTGTATTTTATCTAATATTGGTATTCTTTGTTGTGCAAATTTAATCAATAATCATAAATTTACCTCAAAACTTGTTTTCTATTTACATTCTCTCAGGAACTTGAATTCCCAATAATGAAAATGCATGTTTGATTGTATCCGCTACCTTTTTAGACAGCTGAACTCTAAATATTTTCTTTTCTAGATTTTCTTCTCCTAAAATAGATACATTCTGATAAAAAGAGTTAAACTCTTTCACTAAATCATAGGTGTAATTTGCAATAATTGCTGGAGAATAATTGGTGGCCGCTTGTTGTATAGTTTCAGGAAATAAGGCCAATTGTTTTAACAGCTCTTTTTCTTTTTCGTGTAATTTAATAGAAACAGGGTTTGAGTATTCGAAATTTGCCTTTCTAATAATCGATTGAATTCTGGCATATGTATACTGAATAAAAGGCCCAGTGTTACCTTGAAAATCTACTGAAGATTTTGGATCGAATAAAATTCTTTTTTTAGGGTCTACTTTTAAAATAAAATATTTTAAAGCACCTAGACCAATTATTTTGTATAAATCCTCTTTTTCTTCAGCTGAATATCCTTCTAATTTTCCTAATTCTTCAGAAATTTCTTTTGCAGTAGTTGTCATTTCAAGCATTAAATCATCTGCATCTACAACAGTTCCTTCTCTCGATTTCATTTTTCCAGAGGGAAGATCTACCATCCCGTAGCTTAAGTGAAACAAGCTTTCTGCCCATGAGTATCCTAGTTTTTTTAAGATTAAAAACAATACTTTAAAGTGGTAGTCTTGTTCATTACCAACGGTATACACCATTCCTCCTACATCTGGTATATCTTTAGACCGTTGAATAGCTGTACCAATATCTTGAGTCATATATACTGCTGTTCCATCTGAACGAAGTACTAATTTTTCATCCAATCCATCTTCGGTTAAATCACACCACACAGACCCATCCTCTTTTTCATAGAAAACACCAGATTTTAAACCCTTATCGATACTATCTTTTCCTAATAAATAGGTATTGCTTTCATAATAAAGTGTGTCAAAATCGACCCCTAAATTTTTATATGTAACTTCAAATCCACGATATACCCATGAATTCATTTCTTTCCAAAGTGAAACAACTTGCTCATCTCCAGCTTCCCATTTTAGCAACATTTCTTTTGCTTCAAGAATAAGTGGTGCTTGTTTTTTTGCTTCTTCTTCGGTATTTCCTTCAGTAATTAGCTGTGCAATTTCTTTCTTGTATTCTTGATCAAATTTAACGTAATAATTACCAACTAATTTGTCTCCTTTTAAGCCTGTAGATTCTGGAGTTTCTTTTTGTCCGTCTTTTCCAATGGGAGCGAATTTCTTCCATGCCAACATTGATTTGCAAATGTGAATACCACGATCATTGATAATTTGAGTTTTGTAAACTTTTTTTCCGGATGCCTTTATGATTTCGGCAACAGAAAACCCTAGTAAGTTATTACGAACATGGCCTAGATGCAATGGCTTGTTTGTGTTTGGCGAAGAATATTCAACCAAAACAGCTTTTTCGTCTTTGGTTTTAGAACTATACCCAAAGGTTGAATCTGTATATATAGAATTGAAGAAATTAAGATAGAAAGTGTCTTTGATCACAAGATTAAGAAAACCTTTGACAACATTATAGCTAGAGATTTCTGAAACGTTTTCAACAACATAGTTTCCTAAATCTTCTCCTATCTCAACCGGATTCCCTTTTTTATAACGCAACATCGGAAAAACTACGATTGTAATATCTCCCTCAAATTCTTTACGCGTAGCTTGGAATTCTACTGTTGGAATTTCTGTATTGTAAATTGCTAAAAAACCTTCTTTTACTTTGGTTTCTATGATGTTTTGAATATTCATGGAATGTTGAAAATTGAATTGCGAAATTAAACAATTTTATTTGTTTTTTTGAATGATTTTTGGTCAAGAATAATTGTATTTTTACATAGTATTTCGACTTTCAAAATGCCAAACATTTTTTGAGAAGATTTCTCAGTTTCGTTCAACATTGTTAAAGTTAATATTTTATTTTGATTGAATGTAACGAATGAAGTTAATAGAAACCTATTTTACATGGAAAAACATTTAGAACAACTCCCAAAATTAGCAGAGGAAGCAAAAAAAGAAAACAAAAAATATTTTGTAAATTTAAGAAAGAGAACTCCTAAAGAGTTAGATTATGTAATGCAAGATTTACACGATAAAGAGTTTGCTAAAACAGACTGTTTAACTTGTGGTAACTGTTGTAAAACAACATCTCCAATTTTTACAAATAAAGATATTGAGCGAATTTCTAAATATTTGAAAATGAAAGTTGTTGATTTTAAAAATCAATACTTAGAGAGAGATCAAGATGATTTTATGGTTTTAAAAACTGCGCCCTGTTCTTTTTTTGATGAAACTGATAATACTTGTTTTATTTATAAAGTTCGTCCCAAAGCATGTGCAGAGTACCCTCATACAAATAGAAAAAAGTTCATACAGATTACAGATTTAACTATATCAAACACAGGGGTTTGTCCGGCAACTTATAATATAGTTGAAGCTCTAAAAAAGCATTTTCCTTTTGAACCAAACAAGAAAATAAAAAGAAGATAAGAAGTTAATTTTTAAAGATTTTAATTAAATATAGAAACTTCCACTATAATTTGGCACAATCCTTGCTTCACTATAGATGAAGGCAAACTAGTGAATTGTTTTCTGTATTTGAATTAATTGATAAAAAAAAACCATCTCGTTTGAGGTGGTTTTTTTAGTGTTTGTAAATATGTGTAAAATAAAAAGGTTAAAAAATTTAAGGAGTACATAAAAAAATGAACTTTTATTTTAAAAAATAGTTCTATTCATTATTTCTTTAAATAGCACTTATAATATCATATTTTGTAATTATATGATGATTTCCATTTTCTAACTCAACGAGTACTGCATCATTTTCTTTGGTTATCAATGCAGAGATATCTTCTAATTTTGTAGACATTTTTATGACAGGATACGGTTCTCCCATAATTTCTTTAATTGGTTTGTTAGCAATATTTTTATCGTTAATAAAGTGGTGTAATAAAAGAGATTCATCAATAGAGCCTACAAATCCATTTAAATTTTTAACAGGTATTTGCGATATTTTAAAGGTTTTCATTCTTTCGATAGCATGAGAAATTAACTCCTCTGTCTGTGCAACAATCAATGGTTTGTTGGAATGATTTTTTATTATATCTGCAGCTGTTTTAAGTTCTTCTTCAATAAAACCTCGTTCTCGCATCCAATTATCATTAAACATTTTACCAACATATCTACTTCCATGATCATGAAATAAAACAACTACAACATCTTCTTTTGTAAAATGCTCTTTCAATTGCAATAATCCTTTTACGGCAGCTCCAGCAGAGTTTCCTAAAAACATTCCTTCTTCTTTTGCCAAACGTTGCGTATAAATTGCAGCATCTTTATCTGTAACCTTTGTAAAACCGTCAATTATCCCAAAATTCACATTCTTAGGTAAAATATCTTCACCAATTCCCTCCGTAATGTATGGATAGATCTCATTCTCGTCAAAAATACCAGTTTCATGATATTTTTTAAAAACAGATCCATAGGTGTCTATTCCCCAAATTTTTACAGTAGTTCCCGCTTCTTGAGCTTTCATTTTTAAGTAACTTCCAACCCCAGAAATTGTTCCACCAGTTCCTACACCGACTACAAAATGAGTTACTTTTCCTTTAGTCTGTTCCCATATTTCTGGACCTGTACTTAAAAAATGTGCCCTACAATTACTTGGATTATCATATTGGTTTACATACCAAGAATTTGGTGTTTCTTCTCCCAAACGCTTGGAAACAGAATAATAAGAACGTGCATCATCTGGCTCAACATTTGTTGGACAAACAACAACTTCTGCCCCAACAGCTCTTAAAATATCTATCTTTTCTTTTGATTGTTTGTCTGCCATTACAAAAATACATTTGTAACCTTTAATAATTGCAGCTAAAGCCAATCCCATTCCTGTGTTCCCAGAAGTTCCCTCTATAATAGTTCCTCCAGGTTTCAATCGGCCGTCCATTTCTGCATCTTCTATCATTTGTAATGCCATTCTATCTTTTACCGAGTTTCCTGGGTTAAATGTTTCGTATTTTGAAAGGACCAAACAAGGCAATTCTTTTGTTAAAACATTTAATTTTACCAAAGGAGTATTTCCAATAGTTTCTAATATATTTTCTGCGTAGTTCATCTCTTTAATTTCTTTTACAAAGATAAATCATTTTTTGGGCGTTCCCTAAAAAGGTCGCGCTTTCCATTTTATCTTTTTTTCGTTCCTCAAAAAAGGATGTCATTTCAATCGCTAACGCAAATCAAAATGTTCTTTTAATAATTTTTAGGACTTGTAAATAATTTTTAATTAAGCAAATTTTATGGACTTTGATGGCTGAATTTTAGTAATGATATAAGAAGGGATAATTAGCATTAAAAGAGACATTATTAGGGTGCCGATATTGAGTAATGCGATTTCTTTTAAGGAGATATAAACAGGCAAAGTAGTTACATAATAGGTTTCAGGATTTAAGGTAATGACTTTAAAATAGTATTGAATAAAAATGATAGATAACCCAATTATATTACCCCAGAAAAGCCCTTTCAAAATAAGATAAGATGCGTTGTATAAAAATATTTTTCGGATGCTATTATTTGTGCTACCTAATGCTTTTAAAATTCCAATCATTTGCACGCGTTCTAGAATTAAAACAAGCAAGGCAGTAATCATATTTATACCAGCAACCAGAATCATAATGGCAATAATAAACCAAACATTATTGTCAAAAAGTTGAATCCATTCAAATACCGTTGGGTTCGTTTCTAAAATTGTTTTGCTATTTAAAGTGACACCAATTTCACTGTAAATTTCATCTCCTTTCGCTTCAATAGTATCAAAATTATCTAAGAGAACTTCAAATCCACCAACATCATTTGTAGACCATTTATTCAGTTTTTGAACCTCTCTAAGGTCTCCAATCATCATTGTTTTATCGTATTCAGTAAAACCTGAATTGTAAATTCCAACGAGGGTATATTTTCTATTAGATGGTAATTTACTAGTACTAGTTTTTATGAAAGTAGCTAAAATAGTATCATTCAATTTTAAGTGCAAACGATCTACAATAGTTTGAGATAATAAGACTTCTTTGGTTCTTGGAAGGGTCAAATTAGGAATTTTACCTTCAACCAAATATTCTTTAAAAAAAGTCCAATCGTAATCTGTAGAAACACCCTTAAAAATAATTCCTTCAAAATCAGTTTTAGTTCTTAATATTCCGCCTTTATTGGCAAAAACTTGAATATTTTTAATCCCCTTAATTTGCTTGAATCTTGGATAAAAAGACTGATTTTTTTTAATAGAAACTGTAGAAACATCAGAATTATTAGAATCGTAATTTACAATCTGAACATGACCTTTAAAACCTGCAATTTTATCCCGAATTTTGTACTGTAAACCGGCTCCAGTTGCTACGGCAATGAGCATAATAACAATTCCCAATGCGATTGCAGTGACTGCAATTTTTATTATTGGTGCTGAAATGCTATTTTTATACTTTTTACCAGCAATTATACGTTTCGCAATAAATAATTCGTAATTCAATTTAATGATTCTTTTTAAACCTTTCAAAAGTACATATTTATTATTGTTTTTTACATTCAATATTCAGTTGATTTCTGTTGCTCAAAATATGAAACCTACTTTTAAAAATGATTTTAAACAAAAAGCACAACTTAAAACTGGTGCAGAAAGAACAGCTCTTTATGTACCTTTTTTAAAAAATAAAAATATTGCAGTCGTTAGCAATCAGACCTCCGTAATTCAATCTACTACAGATTCAATTTTTGAAGTTTTTCCTGGAAAAAATGAGGTTTATTTTGATCATATTAGGCATCTTAGTAGTCATTTAGTTGATAGTTTACTTTCTTTAGGTATTTCTATAAAAAAAGTATTTGCTCCAGAACATGGTTTTAGAGGAAAAGTAGATGCTGGAGAAGTTGTGAAAGACGGTTTTGATGCCAAAACAGGTATTCCAATTGTTTCTCTTTATGGCAAAAACAAAAAACCATCTGCAAAACAACTAGATCAAATTGATATGATGGTCTTTGATATTCAGGATGTAGGTACACGTTTTTACACCTATATTTCTACCCTACATCATGTATTAGAAGCATGTGCAGAAGCAGGAATTCCTGTACTTATTTTAGACAGGCCAAACCCAAACGGTCATTATATTGATGGGCCTGTTTTAGAATTGGAATATAAAAGCTTTGTAGGGATGCATCAAGTTCCTGTTGTTTATGGAATGACAATTGGAGAATATGGAAAAATGATCAATGGAGAAAGATGGCTAAAAAATGGAATACAGTGTGATCTGAAGGTCATTCCGTTAGCTAATTATTCACATAGTCTCTCCGTTAGTTTACCAATAAAGCCGTCACCAAATTTACCCAATGACTCAAGTATAAATCTCTATCCAAGTTTGTGCTTTTTTGAAGGAACAAATGTTTCTGTTGGTCGAGGAACAGAAATGCAATTTCAGGTGTACGGCTCCCCTTTTTTAAAACAAGGCGATTTTATGTTTACACCAACACCAAATGAGGGAGCAAAATATCCAAAACACAACGCTAAAATTTGTTTTGGGGAAGATTTAAGAACTAAAGAAACCTTACATCAATTAGATTTATCTTATTTAATAAGCGCCTATAAACAAAATACCGCTAAAGAATTTTTTAATGATTTCTTTACTAAATTGGCTGGTACCAAAAAAATACAACAACAAATAGAACAGGGTTTGTCTGTAAATGAAATTAAAAATTCATGGAAAGAAGACCTTCATAAGTTTAGAATCGTCAGAGAAAAATACCTGCTCTACAAGTAAAAAGAGTACTTGT
>Ga0115572_10001373_pt1 | contig 19782 bp, 15 predicted proteins | sample COGITO_mtgs_1206_FD_88681 | JGI IMG/M metagenome (GOLD analysis project Ga0115572, IMG submission 88681) | Pelagic marine microbial communities from North Sea - COGITO_mtgs_120607 | ecosystem: Environmental > Aquatic > Marine > Epipelagic | place: Germany:Helgoland, sampling site Kabeltonne... | reverse complement strand
TGTGCGTAGGGAACACGTAAAATATAGAGGTCTGTTCTAAAGTCTTCTAAAGTAAACAGCTCCCCTTTGCGCCACCTTTCGAACCGTTTCTTTATCGCTTGGGTATCTGGATCAACGTTATCTATATTATTTACTGTGGTTCGGTTGATGCCCAGGGTTTCATCAGCTGATTGTGCTTTTAAAATGTCACGAAAGAACTGGCTCCAAGATAGTTTATCTTTTCCATACTTTTCCTGTGCCCAAGCTGACTTTGTTTTTTCTAAAAATATTTCTGATGAAAATTTTAAAGTTTCGTTCTCGTTTTTAACTTTTACTTGAGGTAATACTTTACCAAGGAAACTAAAACTTTCAGTTTCTAGAAGTGTTTCCAAGCCAATCTCAATTAGGGCGCAAAGGTGCAAAATTAAATTACATGCATAGGCAGCTCTGGACTGTACTGACGGCTTTGGGAACTCTATTTTAGTCAAAAGCCAAGTGTCTAAGTATGCATTTATTTGACCGAAATCTTTGTCTATTAATAGCTCAGTAATTAATGCTTTTTCTAACTCACAATGAGCCATTATAAAATCGAGATAGTTGTTAACCTCTACCTCATCATCAGGCGCACTTGCTCTGAAACCATTGATGATAGATTCAACAAGAAACCATGCTCCTATAGATTTTAAATCAGGATTTTCTGATGCTGGAGATTCAAATGAGCTTTCATCAAAGTCTAGTAATTCGAATAGTTTATCTATTTCTTGGTCATTTAGTTGCGAATTTCTTACCTTTCTAAAAATACTCCAATCGTGTGTAATTGAAGGATCTTGCCTACGCTCTCTAGCCATCTTTACTAGCAAGTCTGACTCTGACTTAAAGTTGTTTAATCCTTTTAAAAGTAAATATGGAAACTGATTAAAAAGATATCCGTTATTAAGTTGTTGGTGATTCATATTTCATTCACATGTCCCTTTTTTTATATTCCTATTAAGACACACTAGCGCCTTCGAAACAAATGAGGAGAAAAGAAATGAGCAGAACACCAAATGATGATCGCAGCGATAGTATGAACCCAAATAACGACGCATATTGGGATGGTTTAGATAATCACTCAAATCAATTAAATCCAAACCACGAAGAGTACCGTGGTGACGAAAATGAAGATGAGGATTAATTTTAAGTATCTTCCAGCCTACTTTGGCTGGAAGATATTGAAGTTGTAGATTTATTCAGTTTTACTAACCCCTAATGGAATAAATAGGATGTATTATGGAAAAAGTATTTGCAGTTTTAGTTGATGGTGAAAACTTTAAATCTGACGCGTTTACTAGAGCGCTAGCGGAAGTTGAAAAGCATGGTTCAGTTGCGCTTAAGTGGGTTTATGCTGATTGGACTAACGTTTGTAACAAATCATGGGAAGATGTCTTAGAGTTAACGGCCTCTCGGCCTAAACAGCAATTTCACTATACTAAGAAAGATGATGCAGATCATGCGCTTATTATGGATGCAATAGAGTTAATAAATAATAACAAGCGTATTAACTCTGTATGTTTGGTTACCAGCGACGGTGGTTTTGCTAGTCTAGCTCAACGTATCAGAGAGTACGGTATTTACAGTATGGTAATAGGCGAAAAGAAGTCTCCAAAAAGGTTAATAAGGGCATGTGAGAACTTTGTCGATATAAACAATATAGATTGTGACGACACGGTGGAAACTGATAAAGATCTTGATTTAGAAGCTTTATTGATCAAAGCCTATCATAGGGCAGAAGTTGATGGAGAGGTCTATCTAGGTAACTTTGGTACAGCAATAAAACGAATTGATCCTTCATTCGACCACCGTAACTACCAAGTGGCAAGTCTCAAAAAACTCATTAAAAGCTGTGATGACATTTTTCAAATCACCCAGGAAACTAGTGACCGATTTTACTTCACTTTAAAGATGAAACTGAAAGGAGTCGAAGGTAAGGTAGTGAACTGCCTGAAAGGAAAAGGCTATGGATTTGCCAATCACAATAAGAAAAAGTTTTTTGTTCACAAAAGCGAATTTACCAACCCTGAAGATTGGACAAGTGTTAGTACAGGCTCAAAAATTAAATTTCAGTTTGACGAGAAAAACTCCACAAATGGCAGTGAAATTCGCGCCTTAAATATTTCGATAGTCAATTAACTCTATTTTAATGCTAGGTATAACAATAGCTTGATGGGGCGGTCATTGCCTATTTGCCTCATACTTGGAAAGAAAGAGCACCGACATCGGTGCTCAAAATTAATCACTCTTTGTATTTTCGCTGGTAGTGCTTTTCAAAAATGTGGATTAACCACGCAAGCATCCAAAATCCGAATGCGCCATACCATGTATATACTCCGGTAAACCAGTAACTGGGGTGGTAATCAAATCCGAACACGGCTTGTAGTAACCAAACAAATACGATTATGTCGCCTAGTACGTCAAATGTCCTTACTGATGTATCTAACACAAAAAGTATGAGTTCTTGTCTTCTCTTCATTGCAGTATCTCCTCTTGATCAAATGTCCTGCACCAGATAAAAAGGAACAGCAGAGGAGAATTTCAGGTATGAAAAAAGCAGGCAACGTTGCCTGCTTCCCTGTTTATTGCTCTGCCATACAACTATGGTAAACCACAGCGCATTCGTGTGACTCACCAATGTGGTTTTCCTAGTTCCACATCTTTAACACAGTGCATCCACAGCGAGTGTGGATTTATAACTGCTGGGAGTTCCTATGGGGCTTCCAATCTTAGTTCCAGCCTACTAGGGGAGCTGGTAAGTTGGCATTTTGAAAAGTAGTTGTGAGCATCCTCTATTCATAAAATCTGCCCTCAATTACAAGTAATTTCCAATCAGGAGAATTAATCTAAAACGATGCTTAAGTATCAATTGCACTGAGACCCAATTTGGCACATACTGAGTTTCAATTATTTAAAAACAATAAAGTGATCAGAGAGTTGGATAACTTAGGTTTTGCACAAAAACAACGGTTAGCTTATATCGACTTCAAATTGATGTTTGTAGGTCACATGAACCGTGCCGAGTTAGTTGCATATTTTGAACAAGGGTTGTCTTCGGCTACTCGCGACATAAACCTATACAAGAATTTAGCACCTAGTAATATGAAATACGATCCACGTGATAAGCGCTATTATCAGTCGGATAAATTTCAACCATTGTTTGAACATGACCCGAAAAAAATTCTGGTGAAGCTTTGTCATGACATCACTGACGGCTTTGATGTAATAGGAGACGTTACCTTTCCTATTGAGGCTCCTAGTCAGCTCAATATTCCTGATATCTGGATTGTCGCTAAGTTAGTACAGGCGGTGATCAACAAAAAAGCAGTTAATGTTAGATATACCTCGTTATCAAGTGGCTCAAGTTCACGAGACATAATTCCACATTCAATTGTTGATAACGGCCTTCGCTGGCATGTTCGAGCATACGATAGAAAGTCACAGAGCTTCAGAGATTTTGTGCTAACTCGAATCACCAAAGTCACAATTAAAGAAAGTGAAGTAACGCCAGAAGAAGAAAAGCTTGAAGACCATCAATGGATGCGCATGATGCCTCTGCATCTTGTGCCTCATCCAGCAGTAGAACACCCAACTGCAATTGCCCTTGATTACGCCATGACCGATGGTGTGTTAGAACTTAAAGTTCGTGCGGCGTTAGCTGGTTATCTATTAAGACGGTGGAATGTTGATTGTACTGCAAATGCGTCTCTAAAAGGTGGTGAATATCAGCTTTGGTTAAGTAACCAACAGACACTATACGGTGCCGAAAACCTTGCTATAGCGCCAGGTTATAAAGAAGAGGATGGCAAATGATCATCCATTGCACTAAAAAGCTCTTTATTAAATTACCAGAGCAATTAACACAAAGCGCAACACAATCAATTACCAGTATTGGCTTGTTAGAACAATGGCAGCACTGGCACGCCAATGTGATTAATATTCAACGTAAGCAGTGTGTGATCTTAGTGCACGATGCAACTCGGTATGTAGTGTTTTTACCCGCCATGACTAAAGACAAACTCTCTGATTTAGATTTACACTTTCAAGATGTGTTTATTAATAGCTTAATGAAAGCAGGTTTAGACACGAATCTTATCGACAAAGCTACAAGGTATCTTATGACAGATACATTAGAGCTAGACACTACTTGCAACCGTTCAGTACAAGGCACCATGCGTTTAATGGCAGGTGAACTAGATTGGTCACTCAAATATGACGGCAAACACATAGATGACATCGCCATTTATTCTACATCAGCGTGGTTAAGTGATCGCCCGTGTAACATTAAAGATCAAAAAGACTGCATCTGGCCGATCAAAGCCATGACAGAGCTATTACAACAATTACCAAATATATCCGTTACTGAGCCAAACACTTCAGTAACGTCAGATTTAAAACATTAGGGACAGCGAAAAGCGAATTACTTATGAAAAATGAAGAACAGAATTTTTTAAACGAACTAGAGAAAAAGCTATGGACAGCAGCAGATAAACTGCGCTCAACCTTAGATGCAGCCCAATACAAACACACGGTATTGGGTTTGGTATTTTTAAAATACGTATCCGATGCCTTTGATATTCGCCGTAAAGACTTAACAGCTCAGTTTGAAGACGAGAACAACGAATACTTTATTGACCCTGCCGACTTTGATGCAGGTAAAGAAGATCCAGAATACATAGCTGAAATTGAAGCTGAACTAGAAGTTCGCGATTTTTATACCGAACAAAACGTATTCTGGGTGCCAAAAGAAGCCCGTTGGTCATACTTACAAGACAACAACAAGGTTGTAATTGGTGGTGAGCTAGAAACTGCCACAGGAAAAAAACTAAGATCTGTAGGCCAACTAATCGATAACGCCCTTGAAGTAATTGAAAAAGACAACTCTAAACTTAAAGGCGTGCTTAACAAACAATACACCACTTTAAAAATTGACCAGAGCAAACTAGCTGAGCTTATCGACCTTATTGCCACAGTGCCTTTCAACCACTCGACAATGAACTCAAAAGACATTCTTGGGCATGTATACGAATACTTCTTAGGTCAATTTGCCTTAGCAGAAGGTAAAAAAGGTGGGCAATATTACACGCCTAAATCTATCGTTAGTTTAATTGTAGAAATGTTAGAGCCATTTAAAGGCCGCGTTTACGACCCAGCAATGGGTAGCGGTGGTTTCTTTGTGCAATCTGAAAAATTCATCAGTGAGCACGGCGGTAAAATAGGTGATGTGTCCATATACGGCCAAGAATACAACCATACTACATGGCAATTAGCGGCGATGAATATGGTGATCCGCGGTATCGATTTTGACTTTGGTAAAGAGCCTGCCAGTACCTACACCCATAACCAACACCCAGATTTACGTGCCGACTACATCATGGCGAACCCACCATTTAACATGAAAGAATGGGATGTAGGCGTAAACGATGACGACAAACGCTGGCAATACGGAACACCACCAAGCAACAACGCCAACTTTGCATGGTTACAACACATGTTGTATCACTTAGCAGCAAACGGCTCGTTAGGTTTGTTACTGGCAAATGGCTCTATGTCATCCAACACCAGTAACGAAGGGGTTATCCGTAAAGCGCTTATCGAAAATGACTTAGTAGAATGTATGGTGGCACTGCCAGGTCAGCTATTTACCAACACCCAAATCCCAGCCTGTATTTGGTTTTTAACCAAAAATAAAGGCGAACGCACCACCGACTATGGCCGCAAGCTACGTAACCGAAAAGGCGAAGTTCTATTTATTGATGCCCGTAACTTAGGTTTTATGAAAGATCGAGTATTACGAGACTTTAAAGCAGAAGACATCAAACAAATCACCGATGCATTCCATAACTGGCAAACAGGCGAAAACTATGAAGACGAGGCAGGTTATTGTAAGTCTGCCGAATTAAGTGACGTAGAAAAACACGACTTTGTATTAACCCCTGGCCGTTATGTTGGTGCCGCTGAACAAGAAGATGATGGTGAACTCTTTGCTGACAAAATGGCGCGATTAACAACACAACTTAAAACCCAATTTGAGCAAGGTGATAAGTTGGAGCAGCAGATTAAGGAAAATCTTAAGGGGTTGGGTTATGATCTCTAAGCCTTCAATTCTTGATGATTATTTAGAACTTGTAACATATGGATTTACCAACCCTATGCCTGATGCAGAAGAAGGGCCTTGGAAAATAACGGCAAAAGATGTCATAAACGGTCAAATAAATTTTTCGACTGCTAGAAAGACTACTCAAGATGCATTTGATACAAAGCTCACAAAGAAAAGTCGCCCAAAAGTTGGCGACGTTCTTCTTACTAAAGATGGAACTCTAGGTCGGTTAGCCATTGTTAGACAAGAAGGAATTTGTATTAATCAATCTGTAGCAGTATTACGCGCTAATGAAAAAATATTGCCTGAATATTTATTTTATTTGTTATCAACACCAGAATATCAAAGAAAAATGATTGGTGACTCTGATGGAACTGTTATAAAGCATATTTATATTACCCGCGTAGGTAAAATGGAGGTAAATATACCGCCAATTGAAGAGCAAAAAGAAATACTAAAGCACCTTGTTACTATTGATAAAAAAATTAACCTTAACGATGGTATCAACAAAACCCTAGAACAAATCGCACAAGCGATTTTTAAAAGTTGGTTTGTTGCTTTTGAACCTGTCAAAGCCAAAATCTCCGCCCGCGAAGCACTACTCACCGACATCCCAACCGCCACCGCAGAACAAATTCGTGATGCCGAACAACAAGCCGCCATCAAAGCGATATCAGGTGCAGGCAATGTTGTTCCAACGGAACAACTACAAACCCTAGCCGACCTATTCCCCAACCAACTCGTTGAAAGCGAGTTAGGTGAAATACCAGAGGGGTGGGAAGTAGTCGATATTAAAAGCATATCTAATAAAATATCTAAGGGAACGACCCCTAGAAAAAAAGATATGCAAGAAGCAGAGGACCCAGCAAGCATAAAATTTCTGAAAGTTAGAGATATTGCAGATAATGGCGATATAAATGCCTCATCATTAGATCTAATTCCAAACTCAGTTCATACAGGAGCAATTAAAAGATCTATTTTGGTGATTAATGATGTGATTTTTTCAATTGCAGGAACTATTGGTCGCGTAAGTGTAATTGGTGAAGAATTGGCAAATGCTAACTGCAACCAAGCTGTTGCATTTATAAGGTTGACTGAGCCTGAGCAATATAAGGACTTTCTTTACTTATTGCTAAAAACGTCAGAGGTGCAAGATCTTGTTGAATCGAAGGTAGTCCAGGGTGTTCAAGCTAATTTTAGTTTAACAGAGTTAGGTAACATTCAGTTCGCAAAATGTGATTGTGAACTTCTCGAACACTTCAACAAAGTTGTTGGAAATTTGTTCAGTGAAAAGCAAACCCTCAGCCGTAATACGGCCACGTTGGTTAATTTAAGAGATACATTGTTACCAAAGCTTTTGTCTGGTGAAATCGAATTACTAAACAAGGAAGTTGTTTAAAGTGGATAAAATAGCTCTAAGTAAAATATATCAACATAAATTGAATTATCTCATTGGTTCTGGTGCTTCTAGCGGATTATTTCCTACTTTGTGGCTGGAGCTAAATGACTCGGAAGATGGTAGTAAGAAGGAAACTATAGAAACCCTTGCAACAAAACTGGACAAGGGGGGGCATAAACAACATCACACATTGCTGTTTATGTACTATTACAAACAAATAATTGAGCCTGTTTGTAGGTTTAAGCTTGAACATGTCGATGTTCCGCACCCGCCACCTTGCACAGGTAATGACGATTGTGAGGGTTGTAAAAATGCCAACGCCAGAAAAAACGTTATAAAAAATTATGAAATCTTTATAGATACCTTGATTCGCTTAATGCAACAAAAGAATGATTACAGCAAAAGGTGTAATCTCTTTACCACAAATTATGATGGTTGCATTCCTTTTGTCGCAGATAAACTATTCCAAAAAGGCTCTTTAGCTTTCCATGTTAATGATGGCACTAATGGCTTTTTACAAAAAACTTTATCAGCTCGAAACTTTAATACCTATCTATGTGATGCTGGCATATTTGGTAAACACTCTACGGATATACCCCAGTTAAATCTTATAAACTTGCATGGCTCTGCATATTGGCGCAAAAATGATGAATCAATAGTGGTTGATTATTCAAATACGGAGTCAGGCATTCAAATACCACCTGAAGCTATAGCTTGGTTGAATGAACTAGCCAGTATTTTATATGACAACTCAAAAACAATTGATGACGTCTTAAACATTAACGTTGAGTTTTCAGATGATGTTTCTAATGCCTTTTGGGACTCATACGACAAGCTGCCAATTGTTAATCCTACTAAATGGAAGTTCAATGAAACAGTATTTGAAGAGCACTACTATCAAATGCTTCGCCTGTTGAGTTATCAACTTGAGGAACCCAATTCGGTACTGATCACTTTCGGGTTTTCATTTGCAGATGAGCATATAGAAAAACTGGTTAAGCGTTCGCTTTCCAATCCTAAACTTACAGTTTTTGTATGTTGCTACGACGACAAAGAGTTTTCTGTAATGCAGGGGAAATTTGGATCAGAAGCAAATGTTACCTTAGTACATTTTGAAAATGATAAGTTGGATTTTGCCAAGTTAAATGAAGAAGTAATTAATGGCGATGTTCTCAGGGAAAAGAACTAAATGAGTATATCAGTCGGTGAAGTTATAGCTGTTAGAGGTACTCAAGTTACATTGCGCATCTATGACGAATCAAACTTAGAAACTTTGTTTTATAACGGCAAAGAGTATAAGGGAGTATCTATTCGAGAGTATATCGGCATCAAACGCGGTTTTTGCCTAATAATTTGTGTAATTGAAGGTGAATACCTAGATGAGGCGAGGTTTGAAGTTGACGACAATAAGAAACAATACATTCGAAAAGTTGATGTGAAACCGATTGGCTACTTTGAGCAGTCAAAATTTAATGATGGCATAAAGCTTATGCCAATGATTAAAGATCAAGCCCAGTTATTAAATGAAAGCCAAGTAATTGAAATATTCAGCCAAGGAACTGATGGCTCATTTAAAATTGGTAAATTGCTTAAAGAAGAGTTGCCTGTTTCACTCCCTTGGCAAAACATTTTTAATAGCCATATTGGTATCTTCGGAAACTCAGGCAGTGGCAAGTCTAATACCCTAACAAAGCTATATTCGGAGCTATTTAGTCAATACGAGCCTATTTTAAAAGGGAAAAGCCAATTTTTGCTTATCGATTTTAATGGCGAATATACTGGTGAGCAGCTAATTAAAGACATTAACAATAAAGAAGTCTTTAATTTATCAACTAAAGTTGGCGGCCAAAAGTTCCCTTTACCGAGTTCTCATATATGGAATACAGAAATATTAGCTCTATTGTTTCAAGCAACTGCAAATACTCAAACACCATTTTTAAATAGAGTTATTACTAAAAGAGCAAAACATGCAGGGAAACGAGATAGCCTGAAGGATTTTGTTATTGCTACTTTTTATCAATGCTTTGTAAATCCAGCACAAAATCCAGAGTTTTTGATTCAACTAAAGGTTATCGCTAAACATATTGGATCTCAGCCGCTTATTGAGAGGCTTGATGAGATATTTTGGTCTGATAAACATGAGGAATTTGCGAGTAAAGTCAAAGGAACAGGAAATTGGAGATGGTACAAAAGTGTCGAAGGTTTTAATGATAATTTGAGACCACTCTTAGATGGAATCTCTGCCGCCAATATAAACGAGTTTGATGAGTTGGTTATAAGAATTAACATTCAACTGCTTAGAGATTTGTCTTATGGGTTTGTTCAGTTTGATCATATTCAACCATTGTTGAAAAGAGTTGAATCAGCAATAAAAGATTTGAATAAAATATTTGATGTTGTGAGTGATGATAAACAAAACTTTAAAATATTGAATGTTGTTTCTCTAAGAAATTGCAACCAAAGCACTAAGAAGCTAGTGCCACTGCTACTGGCTAAAATGTTCTATCAAGAACATAGAGATAGTATTGGAACGTTACCCGACAAAACTCTCCATTTTATTATTGATGAAGCCCACAATATCTTGTCACAACAATCAAGCAGAGAGCACGAGAGTTGGAAGGATTATCGATTAGAGATGTTTGAGGAAATTGTTAAAGAAGGGCGTAAATTTGGAATGTATTTGACATTATCTAGCCAGAGGCCAGCAGATATATCCCCAACTATAATGTCTCAAATGCATAACTTTTTTATTCATAGGTTGGTAAATGATAAAGATCTTTTCCTTATAGATAACACCATCAGTACATTGGATAAAATGTCCAAGAGTCTAATTCCTGACTTGTCAAAAGGCAGTTGTGTAGTAACGGGCACTGCGTTTGACTTGCCATTGTTGTTACAAGTTGACCGCATTCGAGATGAAAAACTGCGCCCAGATAGTGATGATGTTGATTTGGAATTATTATGGGGGTTAAAAAATGCCTAACTACCAACCACCTTTCACGCTTACCAACAAAATCTTAACGCTGGTCGCTAAGATCAGCGAAGCGGTTGGTCGTTTAACGGCTGAGTTTGAACAAGAGAAGCTACTGCGTTTACGTAAAGTAAACCGTATGCGTACCGTTCAAGGATCGTTAGCAATAGAAGGTAATACTTTATCTGAAGAGCAGATCACCGCCATTCTTGATGGTAAGCGAGTAATCGCACCACCGAAAGAAGTGCAAGAAGCGCACAATGCTATTGCAGCCTATGATGTGATTGGAGAATGGCAGCCTGGCAGTGTTGATGATCTATTGTCGGCACACTTGGTTCTGATGAAAGGCTTGGTAGAAGAATCAGGAATGTATCGCAACAAAGGTGTTGGTGTGATGTCTGGTGACCAAGTTGTTCATATGGCACCACAAGCTGAACGTGTACCTAAGTTGATGCAAGAGTTATTGGGTTGGCTGAGCGACACCGATGCACACCCACTTATTGCCAGTAGTGTGTTTCATTATGAGTTTGAGTTTATTCACCCATTCTCTGATGGTAATGGTCGTATGGGGCGTTTGTGGCAAACCTTAATTTTGTCTAAGTGGCATGAAGTCTTTATCAATATCCCCGTTGAAAGCTTGGTTCATCAGCACCAAGAGCAATATTACTTAGCCATTCGAAATAGCACTAAGCAAACAGACTGCTCACCTTTTATCGAATTTATGTTACAGATGATCTTAGATGCTATAGAAGAAAGCACATCGGTAGAAACTAAAAGTGTCGGTATAAATGACGGTATAAATGACGGTTTAAAACTAACAGAATTAGATAAAGACATCTTAGCTTGTATAGCATCAGAAGCTTATATTACTAATGTGGCCCTCGCCGATAAACTAGGAAAGTCTGTTAGAAGCATAGAACGCAGAATTAAAATTTTAAAAGATAACCAGTTGTTAGAGCGCGTGGGTGCCAAGAAAACAGGGTATTGGAAGATCATTAACTAGGGATGTTGTAAGGAATAAGAATGATAACGGAAGACCAATTAGAACAAATTTGCATAGACTGGTTTAAGGAAACTGGTTACCAGTATGCAAACGGCTATGATATTGCTCCAGATGGTAATAGCCCTGAGCGTGATGATTACAGGCAAGTTATTCTAAAAGACCGCTTATTGACTCAGTTAGAAGTTATCAACCCACACATTCCTCTAGATGCTTTAGAACAAGCAGTTGTGACAGTTACACTTCCAGAAACCCCAATTCTAATTAAAAACAACAAGCAGTTTCATCAATATTTACTTGAAGGGATAAAGGTTGAATACAAGGAAAACGGTGAAGATAAAACCGACTATGTTCGTTTAGTAGATTTTTATGACGTTGCTAAGAACCAATTTTTGATTGTGAACCAATTTACCATTACTGGCACCAAAGGAAATCGTCGTCCTGATGTAGTGGTGTTCATTAATGGCTTACCTGTATCTGTTGTCGAGTTAAAAAACCCTGCGGATAACACTGCCGATATTTGGCACGCTTATAACCAGTTACAAACCTATAAAGATGAAATAAACGACTTGTTTGTTTTCAATGAAGCTTTGGTTGTGAGTGATGGTATTGAAGCTAGGGTTGGTTCTTTAACCGCAAATCAAGAGAGATACTTGCCTTGGCGTACCGTTGAAAATGAAGAAGATAAGCCAATGATGGAGTTTCGTTTAGAAACGCTAGTTCGTGGCTTTTTTAAACCAGAATTGTTGTTAGATTACATCCGTCACTTTGTGCTGTTTGAAGAAGCAGGTGGTGAGCTGATCAAAAAGATTGCAGGCTATCACCAGTTCCATGCTGTACGTGCAGCCGTTGATGCTACCGTCGTCGCGGCGAATCAACCAGAAGAGTTAGCGCAAGTGGCTGAAGCACAAGCTAATTATAATGAAAAGGTGATGCCTGGCTCAGGTAAAGCAGGTGTTGTATGGCATACCCAAGGCTCTGGTAAATCGATTTCTATGGTGTGTTATGCGGGTAAATTAATGGCACAACCTGCCTTAAATAATCCAACCATCGTGGTGGTGACAGACAGAAACGACTTGGATGGTCAGTTGTATAATACATTTGGTATGGCGGCTGACACATTAAAACAAACACCTGTTCAAGCAGAAGACAGAGATTCACTGCGTGATATTTTAAAAGCCAAACAATCTGGCGGCATCATCTTTACCACAGTGCAAAAGTTCGCATTGTTAAAAGAAGAAACAGCCCATCCAATATTGAGTGATCGAAGCAATATTGTGGTAGTAAGTGATGAAGCGCATCGCAGTCAATATGGTGACAAAGCCCGTTACGTTGAGATTAAAGACAAAGAAGGCAATGTCGTTGATTCAAAATACGTTTATGGCTATTCAAAGTACATGCGTGATGCCTTGCCTAATGCTACTTTCATTGGTTTTACTGGAACACCTATTTCAGCAGAGGACAAAGATACTCGCGCTGTGTTTGGTGACTACGTGTCTATTTATGATATTCAAGATGCGGTAGAAGATGGCGCAACAGTACCAATTTATTATGAGTCTAGATTAGCCAAGCTCGATATTCGTCAGGACGAAATTGAACACCTTAATGAAGAAGTGGATGAAATCATCGAAGATGAAGAAGATGTTGGTACGAGGGAAAGCACTAAGTCCAAATGGGCTGCGTTAGAAAAACTGGTTGGCTCTGAACCACGTGTTGCCCAGATCGCTAATGATCTGGTTAATCACTTTGAAACACGCATCGAAACCTTCCCAGGTAAAGCAATGATAGTGTGTATGAGCCGTGATATCTGCGTACACATGTACAATGCGTTAGTCGCCCTGAAGCCAGAATGGCACGGTGCTCCATTAGGCGAAGCCTCCGATCCAACAAAAGGTGCAATTAAAGTTGTAATGACGGGTTCAGCATCTGACAAAGCGTTATTACAACCCCATATTCATAACAAAGAGACTAAAAAGCTATTTGAAAAGCGATATAAGGACGTAAATGATCCATTGCAAATAGTGATAGTACGAGATATGTGGCTAACAGGGTTTGACGCTCCGAATTGTCACACTATGTATGTTGATAAGCCGATGAAAGGCCATAACCTGATGCAGGCCATCGCTCGTGTGAACAGAGTGTTCAAAGATAAACCTGGCGGTTTGGTTGTTGATTATATCGGTATTGCAAATGAATTAAAAAACGCACTGAAAACCTACACCGATTCAAAAGGTAGAGGCAAGCCAACTCATGATAACCATGAAGCCTTTGCCATAATGCTTGAAAAGCTAGAAATCATCAGGGCCTTGATGGATGGTTTTGATTATTCAGATTATGAAACTAATGCTTTAAAACTATTGCCAAGTGCAATGAACCATATTCTCAGTATACCGAATCCTGGTAACGGAAAGTTGGATGGTAAAAAACGCTTTTTTGATATTATTGCTCCGCTAAGCAAAGCCTATACTTTATGTAGTACCTTAGATGAAGCTGCGGAATACAAGAAAGAAATCGCGTTTTTTAGTGCAATAAAAGCCGCGATTAGCAAATACACCAGTACAGACAAGCGCCGTACTGATGATGAAAAGCACTCAGCAATGAAACAGATCATCGACAATGCGATTATTGCTGAAGGAGTAGTTGATGTATTTGAATCTGCTGGATTAGACAAACCGAATGTTGGTTTGCTGTCGGAAGAATTCTTAGACGATGTTCGCAATATGAAAGAGCGTAACTTAGCAGTCGAGTTACTAGAAAAACTCCTTAAAGATGAAGTTAAAGCAAGAATGAAAAACGATGTGGTGTCTGAAAAAGCATATTCAGATCGTATAATGGAAACCCTTCGCAAATACCACAACCGTGCCATTGAAACAGCTCAAATGATTGAAGAGATGATCAAAATGGCAAAGGATATGGAAGAAGACCTAGCTCAAGCTGAAAAGCTAGGTATGAACTCAGATGAAATCGCCTTCTACCGAGCATTAATTCAAAACGAATCAGCAGTGCGTGAATTAGGTGATAACAACCTGAGAGAACTCGCTAAAGAAGTTACTGAAAAGCTACGTAAATCCACCACGGTTGACTGGCAAAAACGAGATAGCGTAAGAGCCAGATTGAGAAATCTTATACGCAGAGCACTACGCCGCTGGAAATACCCACCAGATCAATCAGATGAAGCTATTGATTTGTGCTTAAAGCAAGCGGAAGTGTTGAGTGAAAGTTGGGTGGCGGGTTAATGGAATGGTTATGTAACGGCAGTGAAATAAGGACTCTCCTTGACAATGTTTTGTCTCATTTCAAGTTAAATGAAAAAGGACAAGTTTCTTGGACATCAGGGTGGGAAATTTATGCTTATACCTTGTTTAAGAAATTTGGTAATAAGCCAGAGTTTGATGAAAAGTCTTTATTTGAGTTATTTTGTAAAGCGATTCGAAAAGCCTATCAAAATGATCCAAAGATTAAAGTTGTAGACTCTCCACTTACCGTCCTTCAGGAGCTACTTGCAAATGAGTTAGGTAAAAATGACCGATATACGCTCGTGACAACTATTAGCATTAAGAAATCGGTGCCATTAAAATCTAAAATAATCAATGGAGTCAGGATTAGCTTTTATAATTCAGTCCCCAAAAAGTATAAAAGTACAAGATTTAATCAGTTGTCTGACTATATAAATTCTGACTATGAGGAGCCTGAGGGGTATAAAGTTGTAACATTGTCATGTCGCGCCTGTGGAGACCATAAAACGACTGCTAAGAAAATGATGGATTCCCTAGATCTATATAGAGGTCTGTTGGAGCTTTGTTTTAAGAACCCTCATAATTTCTTAGCAGACAAGGAAGAGGTTCAGTATCCCACGTCGAGTGGCATTACTCTTGGTGAGTACCATACTTTGCATAAAGCGACTGGTGAGACTGCGTCAGATTTATTTTGGTATCAGAAAAACTTCTCTACACCTCGCAAACCATTATCACTAAAAGATGTTGCAAAAACTGAAGATGTTTTAAAAAAACATATGTCATGGTTAAAACGTAGCAAACAGAAGTACAGAAATCATGTTGAAAAAGCTATTTTATTGTATGTGCGAGCAATAGATTTAAAAGACACTGAATCTCGATTTTTAAAACTATGGACTGCTATTGAAGTATTGCTTGCTAACTGCGATAACGAATCTGCTCTCAGCGGTAGAATTTCGTTTAGATATAAAGACAGAAATACCGTTAAAATGATACTGCGCGAACTTAGAAGAGATCGCAATGATGCAATTCATAAAGGACGTGACATTGTGGGTTTAGAGTATAAAGCTTTTATATTGAAGGACTTTGCTGAAGATATTTTTCGATTTTTTATCAAGAATCCATATAACTTTTCTGCACCACTACATGTTGTAGAGTTTTTAAATATGCCTACTGACGTTAAAACGATAGAAGAGAAAATTAAGCGTTTAAAACAGGTGAAAAAGTTTATTGGTGTTAGTTAATTGAAGGCAAGAACGGCGGCATGTAAATAACATCCAAGACATACTGTATGAGAAAGAGTATGTAAATCAACTAGCTGTTAATGGTATTGAAGCACAAGTGTTCGAGGTAACCAATCATCCAGTTACCGATATTGCTGTATTAGATGATGGTGTCGTTATAGATTAGCTTCAATTAAAAGCAACGGATAGTGTACATTATATCAATGCGACATTGGAACAGCATCCTGATTTTGAAATTGTCGCAACATCGGAAGTGGCAAGTGTAACGGATAGCGAGATGGTCATTGATTCAGAGGTTTCCAACTCTGCGTTAGAAAACCGCGCGGCAGATACATTGTTTGGAGAATCACTAAACCCTGTAAGCCCTATATCGGGAATATAATGGCTTTTGGGGTTGCCGTTTTAAATATCATTCACTCAAATCAAAAAAAGCGACTCATCAAGAGTCGCTAATATAATTTGCGTCTTTGAGCATTGAACTCCAACGTGACTGGGCTACTTCTAGCCATGTTGCCGTATCAATTCCAAACAACGCAGTTATCTCATCAGAGAAGTGAGTTAGGAAATCGGCTATCTCTACTTGATAGTTGAATAGTACGTAGTACATATCCAACCCACAGCGATATTTACCTTTATCGTCGGCCAGTTCATCCGCAACATGATTACTAAGTGAAATTCCCAACCACCGTCCCACCTCATCTCGATGTAAATAGATAAATCTATCGTATCTGAGAGTTAATGGTTCTGAGCCTGCGATTGTTGCCATCAATAGAACTGTTGAATCATCTCCATTAAATGGGCTTCGACTTTGGCGTTTGTACTTTCTGATGATACTAATGTTATTGACCATGTTTACCTCTAGTTTATTAACCTCAGATATAACAAGCGCCACGCTTAGGAAATTATTAGCTATTCCCAAAATTTTAGTTCCAATTGTTGCTGATACTCCTCATAGCTTTCGACTTCAACATCCCCATAGTTCACTGACAGCGGCAGTGTATTAGTTGAAGCTATTGCTATAAGCATTGCTTTAACCGTTGCCACCTGCTCAATGGGTATACCTGCACTTTCATTAAAATACGCAGAGACTATAACGTCTATGGCGGACTCATATTCACCAATAACAGGTATTTCAATATTGTCGTAGTTTTCATTGAGGATCGTTGCACAGTCTTTAAGAAACATTTCAATCACTGCCGCATTTATAAATGTTTTTTCCATGTTTTTAATTCCTTTTTAAATTAGTTTCACTTTTAAAAAGGTTGTGTGCGGGGAAAATTACCGTCACCTGAAGCTAAATATGTTTGAGGTCAATTTATAAAACTGGAGGACAATATGATTGCTTCAAATGAAAATGTAATAAGAATGTTCGGTAAGCCGAGTTTTGACTATGAAACTGACTGTATCGTTTTGTATGAAGATCAAGATTCGTTCATCCACTACATACGTGATTATGTAGCGAATGTCGAATATGTGATTGTAAGTAACGTATTAGCAATAGAGCTGCCAGCGTCAGAGAGACCTGCTTCAAGTGTATATCTGTTACATCACTTTCATTTGCTAAAGCACTTCTCAAATCGAATTGAACGTTTTTTGATAGAAAGTCATCAACAAGAACATTTTGATGCACTGTTCAATACTCTTTCAATAGAAGAAGCATTCAGCTGAATTGAGCTATTTGACCAGCACTAATAAGTGCTGGTTTTTTAACCATTCAAACTTTTTTAATAAAAAGCGCAAATCGTGATGTGTTTTTTTCTGTTTAGCTGCGCCATCATTCTCACCAGAGTGTAGTGGAGTATCGATTATCCAAGCAGAGTTTTTACAAAATCATCATGAACAGCAGGCTTATCATAAGTCTGGTGGGCAGAGTGTACCTCAAAAAGCTTGGATGTCATTTGACGACTACGTCGCAGAAAACCCTGGCTTGCCTATTGAGATCCTCAAGCACGCGCTAAATGTAACTAATAACGAGGGTAAAAGGCTCATCCCTCATCTTGGCATTGCTCACGGAGATATTTACGTTGTAGGTGATGCGAGTGCTCGACTCATGCAATTTGCAGAGAGTGAACAACAATTTTCAAATTTACCGATACATACTAGCAGTGCAGATTCTCAGACCGAAGCTTCTAACGATTCTATAACCTTTTGCGCGGACTATACGAGTGAGCAGGAGGAAGAGCCTAATCTGCCCCTAAATACGACATCCTTTTCTACCGTATCAAATAAGAAAGTGACTGAGACTCAGAAACCACGAGCATTGCCTTTTGAAGAAGAGCCTGAGCAACAAAAACAATTGAATGACGTATCATCTATTGGAAAGTCTGATTCTAAATTTAATATAAAAGAGTTCATACAAAACTTCTCCGCTGGTGATAAACCAAAAGTTATCCCTAGTTACACTGGCATGTCGATTTCTGCGAGTAGAAAACACAAAACGATTAAGTTGAGAGAAAATAAAACTGATGAGTATTTTAAATTAATAACCTACCCAATTGACCATGATTTCTCTCATCAAGATATCCAAACGTTAAAAGTTGCTCATAACAGATTTAGATGCCGTATTGATGCAAATATGCCTTGGAAAGATAAAAACTATTTGCTCAACGGAACCTATAGAGAAATTCTAACATTTGAAGAGTTATTTGAATTTCATAAGGAAGGGCAAACCTCTGATGCAGCTAGAAAGATCAACCGAATACAAAAACGCTACTTTTCAGGTGTTTGGGGGAAAAAGCTTCTGGCAAATTACTGTTCTGAGTCATTCAAACAAGACTATCTGGATCGCACTGTTGCCGACAGACAGGACTCAGATCGTAACGAAATGATAAAAATGGTAAATGCGGCAATCAGTAAAGCAAAAGAAAAGATGAATATACAGATTAATGTTCAAGAACTTGTAAAGCGCGGTGAGCGGTCAAGAGCTGATAAATCAGATAAATCGATTCCTAAACTATCATTATTGTCCCAATTTATTACTGAGTCTTATAAGCTTGGGCATGAAACATTGGGTTTAAAGCTCATCATGCAATTTATGACTTCGACAAGAGAAAAAAGAACGAATTATATGCATTGGAAGCGTATTAAACTAAAAGGCCAGTTCATTGAGGTGCCAGACCATGAGAGTAAAACGGGTTTTAGAAGGCACCCTATCCCAGAGTATCTAGTTAAGATCTTAACGGTTGAAAAGAATAAACAGTGCAAAAATAAAAAGCTAACATTAGATAGAAGTAATCAACCTATTTGGGTTTTTGAAAGTCCTCATAACGACGGGAAAGTAAATACCACATTGAATACGCAATTTAATGAGATTAGGTCAGTGATTTACAAAAATGCCGAAGCACAAGCCGCTAGCAAAAAAGAACTTAAAGCGATTAAGAGTTTCACGCAACATAGGATCCGAGACATAGTAGAGAAACTGCTAAAAGATGTTGGAGCGACGGATGGACAAAAAGAAAAATGTTTAGGTCGTTTACCAGATGAGCGCAGTGAAGCTTATGGTGACTTAAGTATTGAAAAATTATCTGAACTTAAAGACGAGATGGTCGAGAAAGCTGAGAGTGAATTCCCAGAGCTAAAAGCACTGTTTCAACGTCTATCTGGACAGCCAAAAGGTGTAATGTTAAAGTCTTCGGGTGTAAAAAAAGGTGTAAAAAACTCGTCTTGAAAGTCTGAAACCCTTACTGCGTAAGGCTTTGCGGGGAGGAAATGGTGCCCCCTCCCTGACTTGAACAGGGGACCTGCCGATTATGAGTCGGATGCTCTAACCAACTGAGCTAAGGGGGCTTAATGAAGCTCAGGAAGTATAAGCAAAGTTAAATTGCTT
>Ga0115572_10001370_pt1 | contig 19805 bp, 17 predicted proteins | sample COGITO_mtgs_1206_FD_88681 | JGI IMG/M metagenome (GOLD analysis project Ga0115572, IMG submission 88681) | Pelagic marine microbial communities from North Sea - COGITO_mtgs_120607 | ecosystem: Environmental > Aquatic > Marine > Epipelagic | place: Germany:Helgoland, sampling site Kabeltonne... | reverse complement strand
TTTTAAAATAGATAAGTATCAGCTCTTTTTTAATGTCATTATTTCATCAATAGTAAAATCATTGTTCTTGGTGAAAGTAAAAATGATTTACATAAATGTTTTATAAAAATATAGTATTCTTTTAAATAATAAGCACTTGCAGCTATTGTAAAGCTTAATCTTGAATAATATGAATTGGTTACACTATTATTATCTTCTAGAAACGTTTTTGTTTCATTATAATAAGCAATTTGATCTTTAAGAAGGTTTTTAGTTATTTTATGCGACATTGATTCATTTAAAATCCTGTAATACATTGGAGATTCATTAATTAGCTCAATTTCTCCTTGTTTTAAAACTTCAAGTAAAAAATATTTATCTGCACTACTTTGTAAGTTTTTATTGAAGGTAATTTTATATTTTTTTAAAAATTCTGTTTTGAAAAGATAGGAGGAAGGACACGTTACAATCCCATCCTTAAACTCTAGTATTTGAGAGGATTTATTCGCTGCAAAATGTTTTTTATCTTCTTCAATTTTATTTCCCTTCCCATCGACTAAAACTACATTCGAAGCGCAAGCAACAGCTGTTGATTTCTTAAGCGTAGAAATTCTTCTTTCTAAAAAATTTGGGTGTAAAATATCATCTGAATCTAAAAAGACAATAAATTCCCCTTTTGACATAGCAATTCCTTTATTTCTAGAAAAAGACACCCCTTGGTTTTCCTGCTCTACTAAATGGATTCTATCATCCATTATGGTTTTAATAATACTATAACCATTATCTGTTGAGCCGTCATTAATTATAATAATTTCAAATTGCTGGTAAGTTTGAGCTAGTACAGAGCCTATAGTTTTTTTTATGTAGTTTTCTGCATTATAAAACGGGACGATAATTGAAACTAAAGAAGATTTCATTTTGAGAAAACAGCAAAATTTTTTTTACATTTTTTAATTTTCGAAACAGTTTTAATCATTATATTGTTTAAAGGATTCTTTAAAGTTTAGTTATTCCAATTTTTTAAGTTTTCTAAGGTCAATTATTTGCGGTTTAGTATTAACAGGGTTATTTAAATATATCTAAATATTTTGGAATTACGTTATCAATTGTAAAAAGCGATTTAATTATTTTTCTTATTTCTTCACCTTTTATTTTAAGTTCCTGTTTGTTATTTATTATTTGAATAATAATTGATTTTAAATTTACAATATCAAAATCTTTTTTTATTAAATAACTGTTTTCGTTCGTGCAATAATCTTCAAAATCACCAACATTTTTACAAATTACTGACGGTTTTCCTAATAAGGCAAATTCTTTAACCACATTATTACTTGCTTCAGATTCTGACAAATGAACTTGTAAATCACAGCAGTCCATATAATCTCTTATGTTGTTAACTTGGTTTGTAAATACTACTTCATTGGTAATTTTGCAATCTTCTGTAATTTTTATTAACTCTTTCTCTTGTTGCCCACTTCCAATTATTAAAAGTTTAATCTGAAAGCCTTCCTTTTTTAATAAATAAACAAGCTTAAGTAATAAAGCTTGTCTCTTAAGCGGAATCATACGGCCTACATTAAGAAGAACAAGGTCTTTTCCCATTAAATCGTAGTTTGTTATAATTTGGTTTTTAATTTTTTTGTCAACTGGCGGAAAAAGTGAAAAATCATAAGCGTTATTAATTCGAATTATTTTATTAGGATTAACTCCTTCATTTACTTGCATTTCGCGCTTTACTCTATCGGAAATTGCTACTATATTCTTTGCTAATTTACCAATGACTTTATCAAAAAAACGAGCATTTTTAGAAGGCCCCAAACGAACGTAGTCTGAATGATGTCTACAAACCAATACTTTTGCGCTAATAAAGTATTGGGCTAAAACCGCAATAAAGTTGGCAGCTTGAAGGTGAGAATAAACGTAGTCTATATTATGTCGTCTACAGAACCGTATTAGAAAAAAAAAATGTTTAATTATAAAGAAAGTGTTTTTGGGTATAGAATAATTGTAATTTTCTATATCATATTCTTGAAAAGATTTATGTAGTTCCCCTGATTCACATGTGGTTAATAAGATAGTTTTATACCCTTTTTTATTCATAGCTAACGAGATAGAGAGCATAGCTTCTGAAGTCGTGTTGGAAGGATAATATAAAAGTAAATTCTTAATGGTATTTAATTTATTGCAGATTAAAATTACTATTTTTCACTTTATAATATCCTGTTGGAGGTAATAAATTAAATACAATCAAATCAATATATGCATAAACTAAATTTAAGCCCTATCTGTACGTTTTAACTCTTAAGTTTATATTTGATTAAGAGCTGTGGTTTTAACTTAAAATGAAAGAGTAAATATACTATTATTCCCCCTAAAAAATAAGTTGCCAAAGTTGCATATCCAGCACCTATTACTCCAAATTTAGGTATCATGATATAATTAAGAACTAGATTTAAAAAAATTGAAAGAATAGAAACTATAAATATAGTTTTGGTTTTTTTTTCAAAAATAAAATAAGAAAGATAAAAAGAGTGTAGCCCCCAAAAGAAAAAGCCACAAGCAATCGTCCATACAATTTCCTGAGATGCATAGAACTTAGCGTCTATAAAGTACAAGAAAATTATTTTGTTTAAAACTAAAACTAAAAAAAGTGTAATTATCAAAAGAGTAATAAGGTATTGAGTGGAAATTTTTCTAAGACTTGGTTTTTCTTGGGCATAGCTGCTTGTTTTTTCATAAATAATAGGTCTAAAAACATTTAAAAGTGAATTTATGCCTATAAGAACTAATGACCCTACTAATGAACCAATTCCGTAAATCCCCGTTTCAGAAATCCCCAAAAAATGTTCAATAAAAAAACGGTCTGATAAATTTAAAATAATTGTTGAAAAGTCAAACATTAGAAAAGGCGCCCCAAATAGAACCATTTCTTTTAATTTTGTAATGTCAAATTTTCCATTTAAAAGTTTTTCTTTTTTTAAATATCTTAGAGAAGTCACGTTAATGAAAATTATAGCTATGATTAGTGCACCTACCCTACCTTCCCAATTATAAAACAGAAAAACTACAAAAAATAGAGTTAGTAAGATTTCCAGCCCAAACTTACTTAATGCTGTAATTGCATAGTTAAAAGCCTGATGCTTATAGACCATTATTGATAGAATAAGCTCATAAAAAAGAAGCCCAAGAGATGTCAAAGGAATGAATAAAGCTATTTTTTTTGGGATGCCAAAAAAATCATCAAAGAACAAAAGGCTTATAACTACAAAAATTGAAAGTATAAAACAATTAAGTAACATAAAAAAATAATATGTCTTTAAGTATGATGAAAAACTTAGTTTATCATTTTTAAAAATTTTAGTCATTAATATACTGGTTACCCCCAAAGAGATTAGGATAGAAAAAAAACGAGTTGATGCGTTAAAAAGAGAAAGAATGCCGTAGTCCTCTTTTGATAAATATTTAGTGAGAATAGGCAAAAGTAAAAAAGAGATTCCACTTGTGATTATAGTTACACTGGCAAAGACAGAGACTGATTTAAAGACTTTCAATTTTCTAATCTAAATAACTTAAGGTTAAAAAACCAGCATCGTCTTATTTACTTTAAAGCAATACTTTTTTTTAACCTCTTTTTTGTTTCTTTTTATTCTCATGAAGATATAGAATTCAATACCATCTCCAATATTTATGAAGCTAAAAAAACTATTTAGGAATTAATAGTAGCCCAATATTAATGTTTTTCTAAACAATAACTCTTTTCAAAATCTTAAATTAAGCTCTATTCGTAAAAGAAATTTTGGCAAATTAAATACTCGTTTTAGTTTAAATTATTTAACTGATTTTATTTATTCTCCTACAGCATCTTACGGTACAATTATTATATACATACTTTCAACTTCAAATTACAACTATTTTGATATAAGGTTTGGTTTTGAAAAATTAAGATATTTATCTGCTTCTCGTTTTCATATAGGATTAGAGATTGTTGTGGGATATGGTAAACAAATTTCTAAATATGATCATTCATTACTTTTAAAAGATACTATAGGAAATTATATCCCTACCATAAATAATATGAAAGGAAATTTTAATTATTATTATTTCAATACAGGAACAGACTTGTCTTTAGGAATGGATTTATTTTTAAATGAATCTTTTTTGGTTACGCTCCAATTTACTCCTCAGTTTAATTATCTATTTATTAATTCAAAATCCATTTCAGTTATCGATCCATTAGAAACAGTTTATAAATTATGGGAGAGATTATGCAGATTTTAAGCTGAGATATTTTGACATACTATTAATTTATAAGTTCTAGTTTTCTAACTTATTAATAAGCTATTTTATAATTACTTTGTAGTATTATAAAAAAATAAAGATGAAACTAAAGGGCACCATAAAGAATCTAATTTATTCCATTTTGGAAAAAACTATTTATCCTACTGGGAAAAAGGTTAACATTTCAGGATTTTCTCTTAGTCTACCAATTAAATATTCGCGTTTCTTCCCTAAGAATTACGAAACAGATAATATGGAATTTTTACGTAACAATATTACTAAAGGGATGACTGTGATAGATATCGGTGCTCACATTGGTTTATACACTATTGCGATGGGTAAAATAGTGAAAGGCAATGGGAAGGTATACTCTTTTGAGCCTACGCCTGCAACCTTTAATGTTTTACAAAAAAATATTCATTTTAATAAGATGAATAACATCGTTAGGCCAATAAATAAAGCCGTATCTAATGCAGAAGGTACAACTACTTTTTTCATTAATGATACTGGTGTGTGTAATTCAAATAGCTTAGCCTCTAATTACAGTAGCAATAAAAGAATTGGTATTAAAGTTGCACTTATTTCCATAGATAAGTTAGTTAAAACCGAAAACATTTCATTTATTGATATAATTAAAATAGATGCTGAGGGTGCAGAGTATTCAGTCTTAAAAGGCAGTGAAAAAACCCTACGCCAATTTAGACCAAAAATAATTTTAGGATTACATCCAAAATCAATAGAAAACTTTGGAGATAGCTTAATAGTCATCTACGATTTCATATCAGCATTGGGATATAAAATTATTTATGAAAATACAATAATGAGCAAAGAGGTATTTATTAAAAAACGTGATATTTTTGATGTTAGGCTGATTTAATCATTCTAAATATTTTAAACTTTCAATGACCTATTTCCATTTCCCGTTTTTCGAGAGTTATGTATATGCGTCTTAATATATGATTTGTCAATAAGACAAATATGCAATTATATATAATATTTGTTTTTCTCGTTGTTCTTCAAAAAGAGAGAGAATACCGTAGTCCTCTTTTGATAAATATTTAGTGAGAATGGGCAAAAGTAAAAAAGATATTCCACTTGAAATTATAGTTACAACGGCAAAGACAGAAACTGATTTAAAGACTTTCATCTGTACTAATCTAGATAAAATCATTTAATCATCACCAAGATTATATAAATTTAGATCTATGAAAAAACATTTTAAATACCTGGCACTTTTATTTTTATCCTTTCTAGGATTGTTATTGTTTTCAAAAGACATCAGAATATACATTACTAAACCATTAAGAATCGAGAACTTAAAAGTTGTTAATTCTCTTAATATAAGCGAGATAAAATTGCAAATACCAAATATAGTTCAACAAAAATTTGATTTAATATATAGTAAATATGACAACGATTATTCTTCAAAAAAGTATAAATCATTTGTGAAATACTTAAATAAGAATAATGCATGGGAAAAAGCTAAACTAACACACCTAAATAAAACCTATGATATTCTAGTTAAATTACACGGAAAAACTCCCTCTCAACACTTTGAAAATGATTATTATTCACTAGGAATTAAAATGCTAGGTAAAGATAAAATTAATGGTGTTTCCAGGTTTAATCTAATTGTATATTGGAGAATTAAATATAAATCTGAAGTAATAAAATTACTCGCAAAAAAAATGCATCTTAACTACAAAGAAAATATTTTAACAAAAATTAAAATTAATGATAAACGTGAAAAACTGTATTACTTTGAATTCCGAACAAACAAGGAATATTTTAAAAAAATAAATAAAAATGACCTTATTAGCCTTAAGGGCAAAAATGACCACTCATTAATTTATTGTGTAGGCGACATAGAGACTTACAAGGCAAGATTAAAAAAGGCGATTAAAAAAATTGAAGTTAACGATTCTACCCAAAATATAATTTACAATGAATATTTGAGCTTAAGCAAGGCAATATATGACAAGGATTTAAAGAAGATATTAACACATTTTGATGTCGATTACCTGTCAAGAGTACAAGCATTTAGATATTTATATGCAGATAACGGACACGGGTTTTATGGCGGGAACCTGTTAATGGCTTTCAACACCTCAGATCTAAAATTTTACCCAATACTTCATAGGGACATTTCAACCCTCTTTAAAACAAAAGAAATTAATGGTCAATTTGACGGCGGTGACTTAATTGGAAATGCTGGATCTCTATTCAATACGTTATCAAAATCAAAGATATTAGCAGAAAAAACAAAAAATTATTTAACTAATCTTTTATCCTCAAGGACTATCGATGAAGACAGCATGGACTCGATTATTAAACAACATAACACATATTATTATTCAAGCAACTTTAAGCAGTCTATTAACTGGGAGTCACCTAGTCCATCTACAATACATATGTTAAATTTGATTTCAAGACTGACAACGTCGACAACCCAAAATTGACAAACCCTGTAGTTGTTGGTATTTATAATTTCAACATAATAAGAAGTCAAAAAATAGACTTTTTCTTTGTTATATAAATCAAACTAAAAAAGATAGGCATTAAGAGAATTTTATATAATACCAATGCCCCAAAGTTGGTTCCAGCTATGCCAACACCAAAGGCAAAAAACAAAGAAAAGACCAAACAATAAACCAAAAAAGAATCTTTAAAGACTAGTCTAAAACCCCGTTATTTAAAAAGAACTTTTTGTCTTTATTGTATTTCTCTTCTAGAAATTTTGGAATAATTTAATTTTTGAAACTATTGTAAATTTCTTTACAAAAAACCGAAGTTCCTAAAATTAAGCTTGGATAAGCATAAAGAAAATAGCGATATTCATTATAATGAATAATCCAAACGAACAAAATAACTAGAAAAACAGGAATTGAAATAATAAAATAAAATCTTTTAAAAATAAGCCCTAGAAAGCCGAAAAATAAAAATAAATAATAAAAAACAGATTGAAAATATTTAAATACCACTTGAAATGAAGTTGTCTGTTTGGAATTTAAATCAATAGGTAAATAAAAAGAACCGCTATGAAAAATGAAATTTTTAATTCTATAAATAGGAGCTATAAAAGTAGTGAAAATTCTATTTTTGTTTTGATAACTAGAAGTATATCTTTCAATTTTTTCACTGATTAAATTATCCTCAATTTTCGAAAAAGTTTCAGGTTTCAAATTTGTAAAGTAATTTTTAAGTGCTTCTATACTGTCGTTATTGTAATAAGGGGTTTTAGGAATATCTTCTACGCTATAAATACTCCCAGGATAAGAGAAAAAGTAAGAACCCATTGCTTTCTTATTCCAATACTCGCTGCTTTCGCCAAAATTTGCTGTAAAACTCCATAAAGAGACTCTTGATTCAGGTATAAAATATCCCGATTTATTTTCTGTTAATGGTATTATTTTATCAGTTAATTTATAATTTCGGTAGGTCCAGCCAGCTATTAATAGACCAAAGATTGACCAAATAATCATGTTGGAAAAAAATATTTTTCTAACACTATACTTAAATTTTAAAACAAGCCCAATACTTATAAATAAACCAATTACTCCCATATAGGGTTTTAAACCAACTAATATTGGAAGAAAAACCGATAAATAAATAGCATACTTTATGTGGTAATTATTAATTAAATTATGATAGTGGTAAATCATAAAAATTAATACGGAAAGACCCATGCTTTCTGGTGAGATATAGTTACTGTAACTACTAGCATATGTAGATAAAAGCATTATAATATAAGTAACAAAAAAACCCATTTTTGTTTTCCAGTAGTATTTAAAAACAGTATAGGATAACAATACAATTGCCAATGCTTCAAGTACAATAGATAAAATTATGTATAAATTATAAATATTTTTCTCAGTTAAATAGGGTTTTGAGAGGTAATATATAATTCCATAAATAGGTAATCTTCCTGCATATGCAATATTTCCAGCCGATTTTTTTTCGTAGTAGGCCCCTTTATTTAATAAGTTTTTAAACGGATTTAAATAACTGTGGGTATCTCCACTAGAAATTGCAAGAGTTGAAATTGATCTTTCAGGATTTTGTGAATCACTTAATTTCTTTAGCCAAGTTAACTGAGCAAATTTAAAAGAAAAAGCAATTATAAATAAAATAAATAATTTTTTAGACATGTATTAATTATGTTTACAGAATAATTCTAAATGTATAAAAAATTGTACGTTTTTATGATAAAACTAACTTCATATAAATTATATGAGTCTTGAAAAAATAGCACATAATATTAAAAAAGCTGAAAACGGTATTTATTATTCGAAATCTGAATCTAGTGTATCCTATCCAGAAGAAGGTAATGACAACTGCTTGCAAATTGAAGAAGATAGTTTTTGGTTTAAACATAGAAATAATATCATAGCAAATAGTGTGCGAAAAAATAGTCCTAATAAAACATTTTTTGATATTGGAGGAGGTAACGGATTTGTAGCAAAAAGGCTTCAAAATGATGGTATAAATACTATACTTGTTGAGCCAGGGAAACGTGGTGCAATGAATGCAAACAAAAGAGGAGTTAAAAATGTTATTTGTTCAACTCTTCAAGATGCTAAATTTGAACATAATAGTATTGATTCTGTTGGTCTTTTTGATGTTGTAGAACATATAGAAGATGATTATTCTTTTTTAAATAATATCAACAAATATCTTAAGGATGATGGATGTATATATATCACTGTACCTGCCTTTAATTTTTTATGGTCTAACGAAGATGATGACGCTGGCCATTTCAAAAGGTATTCAACTAGCGAATTAAATGAATTATTAAAAAAATGCGGATTCAGCATTATTCAATCTACCTATATATTTTCTATTTTACCTATTCCTGTTTTTCTATTTAGGTCACTTCCAAGCAAATTAGGATTTAATAAAAAATCCAATGACTTAGAAAAACACAAAAATGAGCACCACCAAAAAAAAGGGATCCTTAATAATATCATGCAAAATATTTGGAATTGGGAGTTGTCTAGAATTAATAGTAATAAAAAGATACCACTAGGGGGAAGCTGTTTTGTTATTGGAAAAAAAATAGCTGCTAACTCATAAAAAGTGCGTAATATTAATTTTGACTTAGAACTATTGGTCTATCGTTTAAAAAATGCAGTTAATTAACTTTTATTGAACCAATTTTAAAAAAATCCAATACTTTTTTACAAATGAAATTAATTTCTTCTTCTTTTAATTCTACCCAAAGTGGCAATCTAATTAAACATTCTTCATATAGTTTAGCATTTGGCATTTCTCTTCCATCGTGCTTTTCATGATAATAAGGACTATCATGTAAACATATATAATGAAAAACAGCATTAATGTTGTTTTGTTTTAAATGTTCAATTAATTGTGTTCTTTCATTAGATGTTCTACAAACTAAATAAAACATATGGGCATTATTGGTAGCGTACTTTGGAATACTAGGAAGTCCAACGCCTATTTCAGTTAATTTATTTAAACTAGCAAAATAATTGTCCCATATGGCTTTTCTTTTATTTTGGATATTTTCTAGTTCTTCTAATTGCGCATATAAAAAAGCTGCAGTTATTTCAGAAGGTAAATAGGAAGACCCAATATCAACCCAGTTGTACTTATCAACTTCACCGCGCCAAAATGCAGATCTATTGGTTCCTTTTTCCCAAATAATTTCTGCTCTTTCACTAAATTTAGAGATATTAATTGCTAGAAGCCCGCCTTCCCCACATTGAATGTTTTTGGTTTCGTGAAAGCTAAAACACCCCATATCTCCTATGGAGCCAAGCGGTTTTCCTTTATAAAAACTATCAATTCCCTGTGCAGCATCTTCAATAACTAGTAGATTATATTTTTTAGCGATTTTTAAAATCTTGTCCATATCACAAGCGACACCAGCATAATGTACTGGAACTATTACTTTTGTCTTTTCATTAATAACTTCTTCAATCCTATCTTCATCCATACCAGGATGATCTTCTCTTGAGTCTACAAAACGAATGATTGCTCCTCTAAGAATGAATGCATTTGCCGTTGAAACAAAAGTATAAGTTGGCATTATTACTTCATCACCAGGTTGAATATTTGCAAGTATTGCAGTCATTTCTAATGCATCAGTGCATGATGTAGTAAGTAAAGTCTTTTTTGATTTTAGGTTGTTTGCAAGGAAATGCTGGCATTTTTTTGAAAATTCACCATTGCCGGAAATTTTACCCATTTTAACCGCTTCTCTTAAATAGCTAGTTTCTTTTCCCGTTAAAAAAGGCTTATTAAATGAAATCAAAATTTCATTATTTTTACGATATTCATATCTGTATTTTTTGGAATTCTAAAATTATTTTGAACAAATTGTTGATGCAATATGACTGTTGACAATAAAAATATGAAAGCCTGGTTAAGCTTAGGGCTGATTTTTTCAATTGAATGGTCCATTATTTTATTCTTAAGCGAAATACAAAATTTAACATTTAGGAATTCTATTTTATTTAATTCCTTTTCATTGATAATTCTATCAACATAATTTTTGTTCTGATGAAATGCTAATGCATCTGGAGCTCTGTAGGGCTGTTTAGTCCTGTCTTTAATCTCTGTAGGTATAATACTCCCAAAAACATCTTTGAGAATCTTTTTTTCATTAAAATTATCACCTAATAACCAATTTTCAGGCAGTTTTGCCGCAAATTCTATTATTCTAAAATCCATAAATGGTGCTCTGTTTTCAACACTGTTGGCTAAAGAAACTCTATCGCCTTGGGAAGATAATAGATATCCAGATAGTAACGTGTTAAATTCTATGAATTTAGCCTCTTGAAGGATAGTGTAATCATCATAGTTTGACGAGTGTTTTTTTATGTAATCTTTTAAATAGTCAGTCTCATAATCAAATTTTAATAATTTTCTGGCAAAAATAGAGTTTATGAATCTAGGGGAATGAGAAAAATAATCTGAATCATTTTTAATACTTTGATTATAGTAGCCTAGTAACTGCTCAGTATTAGATTTGTTAAAATGTTTTAGATAGGGGTATAGCTGCTGAATCGAGTTCCATTTATCTGTTTCATCTAATTCCTTCCAATTACTTCTAAGTATTGTTTCTTTAAATATATTGTATCCTAAAAATGACTCATCTGCACCCTCACCTGTTATAGCTACCTTTATTCCGTCCTCATTTACTTTTTTTGATAACATTAATAAGGGTACTAATGCTGTCCTAAATACAGGAACTTCAGCATGCCAAATTGCATCATTAAAATTTGCAACAATATCTTCATTATTTATTTTAAGTATGTGATGTTTAGTACCAATTTTATTTGAAGCAGTTTCTTGGAAAACAGATTCATCGAAGTCTTTGTCAGCGAAAGCTATAGAATAGGTATTTAATTTTTCACCAATAAATTCTTTTACAAGAGCTGTAGTAATTGTAGAATCAAGACCTCCACTAAGATAAGTTCCAATTTCCACATCAGATCGAAGCCTAATTTTTACTGCATCCTTTATTAACTCTTTTAATTCTTTTTGAGCATCCTCATAACTGCCTAAGAAATCTTCATTATTTAATGATAGTTTATAGTATTGAATAATATTTAGGTTCCTATTATGCAAATTATAGCTAAGGTAAGATCCATTAGGTACCTGGTTTATATTTTCGAATGCTGATAAGTTAGAAACACCTCCCCAACACTTATAAATATTAGAAAGGGTGCTAGGATTTAAGTTTATATCAACATTAGAACATGGGATAAAAGATTTAATTTCAGATGCGAAATATAAATGGCTATTTGATTGATAATAGTATAGGGGGCGTTGACCAAATCGATCTCTTACTAATATTAAATCATTACTTTCTCTATCAAAAATTGCGAAAGCATATGCTCCGTTAAATTTTTGAAAAGCCTTTTCTTTCCATATTATCCAAGATTGAAGTATTACTTCTGTATCTGAGCTAGTAATGAAGTTAACTCCTAATGCAATTAGTTCATCTCTTATTTCGATATAATTATACAGTTCGCCGTTATAACATAGTATATATCTTTCCTCGGGATCAGCAAATGGCTGTTGACCTGTTTTTAAATCTAAGATGCTTAATCTAGATGTACCCATTCCGAAATCATCCATTGCCAAATACCCTGCTTCATCTGGACCTCTGTGATTTTGATAGTATAACATTTCTAAGAGAGTATTCTCTACCTGTTCTGGTGTTAACGATTCGTCATGAAAACCAATAATGCCACACATTAGATTAAAGTTGGTTTAAATTTAACTTTTCGATTAATGAAGAATCCATATTTTGACAGGGTGTTACTATATCCAACTTCATAATACAAATTTGCACCTTCATTGAATAAAAACTCAATTGATTTGTGCCACAATACAGGGGATTTAAGGTGTTTACAGAGTGTATCTATTAAGTTCGCTTTATTTTCAGGGAGGTATAGTCCAGTTACATTATCAACAACCTTACAATTAGTCGTTTTGAATGGATAGGACTTTAATATAATATTAAATTTTGCTGCAGCAGTATTTAGTAAAGGACAATGCCAAGCTCCACTAACAGGAATATGAATTAATTTTAGTGCATTAAGTTTTTTAAGTTCTTTCTCTGCAACAATCAGTGATTTTTTTAGTCCTGCTATGGTAAATTGACCAGGAGCATTATAGTTACTAATCCAAAGTTGTTCATTATTTTTACATCTTAATTTTAGGCAAATATCTTCTATAATTTTTTGTTCTAATCCGATAACAGCCAACATGCCAGCATCATACACCTTCATAACATCATCCATTAGTTCGCATCTTTCCTTTATTAAGTTACATAGGGTTTCAAAATTAATCATATCTGCTGCAAATAATGCTGTATATTGACCTACACTATATCCAGAAACCAAATCAAAATTTATATTTTTTTCTTTAAGTTTAGTTAAAGAATATACACTGCATAATATAGTAGACATAGAACTAATTATATTGGAATTGATAAACGTTTGGTCTTTACTTTTAAATCGATCTACTAAATTTTCATTTAATATTGAAGAAACAGTATCGTGTAATTCAATAAACAGAGAATCGGATTTTATTTTATCGAACATTTGATGACAATGACTTCCTTGTCCTGGGAAAAGTAAAGCAGCTTTATAATTCACTTTGTTCTACTCCTATTTTATCAGATAAATGACTCACTTCTTTTAAGGAAGGGATTGTTTCTGCTTTTTTTATGGCAGTTTCTTTTGTCATTAAGCCATATCGTACTTGTTCTGCTATCTCAGCGATATATGGATTGTAATTATATTTTTTATAATGGGCATAAATTCCGAAATCATTAAGCAAGCAATTGCTGGAATTAGCGCCTGTATTTTCTGGCATTTTCCAGCCATACTCTTTAATTTCCTCTTTAATTTCCTCTTCTGTAACAGAGTATGCAAGTAATGGATTAATTACAATTAATTCTTCAAATTTGTAACGATTAATTTCTTCTTCAGAAAGTTCGAAGTAATGACTTGCTTTTTGGCCAAAAAAAGCTTCATACTTTTCAAGTAACTGTTTTTTAGATGTTAATTGAAAATCAAGGTTTAAATGTAAAATAGCAGCATCCTTGGGGACTTGACCTCCTATGTATCCACCTGCAATTATAGGGATGTTTTTTTCTAATGCAGTTTTAATCATAAAGGTATTTATTAATCCAATACAAGAATTACAAACAGCACTAGCTCTCTTTAATGCAGGTTTATTGTGAACTTCATTCTCAACACTGCTTTTGTACATGTTAAACATAAACTCTTTCGCAGGTGCAAATGTCATAAAGTCAACACCTAGTGTCCCAGTAATGATTTTGCAATTTTCAATTGCTCGTTCAGCAATGAATCCATTGTCAATTGTAATTGCTAAGCAATTCAACTTATATTCTTTTACTAATTTAATTAAGGCATAGGTGGAATCTTTCCCACCACTGTAAGCAACAATACAATCATATTTAGATAAATCTTTTTTTTGTATTATAAGGTCATCCATTTTCTCTTTTAATCCCTCTCTTGCTTTTGTTAATTCCAGCATGTCAGGAGTTCTTTGGCACACATTACAAATGCCTTTTTGGTCAAATTTTATACCTGGATATGTTTCAGGTAAAATGCATCTATTACATCTTTTCACGCGATTTTTTTTCAATAAAAGTAACTATTTTGTCTAAAGAAGTAAATTCACCAGAAACTAAAGCTTCATTGGGGATTTCTAATGAAAATTGATTTTCTAAGAATTGAATTAATTCAACATATCCAAAAGAATCAATGTATCCTTCTTTAAAAAGGTTTGTATTAGTCTTAACTTCAGAAAAATCAACCAAATAATTTTCTTCAAGAAATTCAAAAATTATTTTTTTCGTTTCTGCCATCATATCCATATATTATAGTAATATTTTGAGTTTGTATATTTAAACCCTAATCCTTCAAATAATTTAATCGAATTTTTATTTTCAGAGTAAATATAAGTTTTTACTTCAAATTCATACCAATTTTCATATTTATTGTGGAAATAATTTGCAGACTCTTTTAAGAGTGAAATAGCTAAGAATCCTAATCTTAATTTGGGATCAATAATTAATTCATAAGGCGAGAATATTTTGTTTTCTAAATCTAGATTACTTAAGTTAAAACCTCCCAAAATCTCATTTTCCATAAATGAGGAACAAAAAGCACCCTGAATTTTGTAATCAGAGATCATTTTAAGCTTATGTTCCAATACCTGCAGAGGATCAAATTTCGAATCACTTGAATATCTAGTTTTCGATGAATATCCATAAATTTTTTTTAAATTACATGATGATATTTTTTGATTGATTACAATTGGGAATCTATTTCTAATTTTCTCAAGTTTATTACGATAGTTAATAAAGCTTGTATTGTATTCATTTAATTTTCCTACTGAGTATTTTTTTAAATCATTTTGCTCAATAGATGAGACAATAGTTATTAGATTAGTCTTGTCAGGTATAGCAGCGAGTATGTCTTTTAATGAAACAACTGTATTTATAACAGAAGTTTGTATGTTTAGTTTAAAAAAGGAAGAGTCATATGAATTAAAAATTACCTGCATCTGATGTAGTATCAATAACGTATATCGGTCGATTTTTTACTTCGTTAAAAATTCTATCTATATACAATCCAATTAAACCTAAAAATAAGAGGATTAATCCTGAGAGAAACCAGACAGATAATATTAAGCTAGTATAGCCTAAAACAGTAATTTCACCACTTAAAAATTTGATCAACCAAATAAGGCCAAGAATGAAGGCGAAGGAAGATATTATAAGACCCAAACCAATCATGACTATCAAAGGTTTATTAGAGTAACTTATTGAAATATTGAAACCCAACTTTACTAGTCTTATGAAATTGTATGAAGATTTGCCTGTAAACCTTTTTGAATGTACAACTTCAATTTGTTTTACGTTAAAACCAAGCCAGTGAATCATGAAAGGGAAAGCTCTTAACTGTTCTCTGAAGTTTTTTGAAGAATTGATTACTTTTCTTGAAAACATGCCAAAATTTGATATATCAGAATCATATTTTAAGCTAGTAAAGAAAAAGAAAATTTTATAAAAAGCTTTTGAAAAAATTCTTTTGAAAAATTTATCTTTTCTTCTTATTCTTTTCCCCCAGACTATATCCCCTCCTTTTTTAACTTCCTCATAAAATCTTGGGATTTCATTTGGGCTATCTTGTAAATCACAGTCCATAACCACAACCCATTTCCCTTTACAATAATCTAATCCTGCACTAATGGCACTATGTTGACCAAAATTTTTGCTTAATCTTAAGCCCTTGATATTTGAATTTTTTTTAGTGCTATTTACTATTTTTTCCCAACTACTATCTGGGCTTCGATCGTCAATAAGAATAATCTCATACTCAATGTTCATTTTATTTAAAACTCTTTCTAATCTGCTAATGAGTTCTTCAATAATATTCTCAGCCTTATAAACAGGGCTAACTACTGATATTTCTATTTCCTTACTCAATAAAGTTTAATTGACAAATATTTTAAAATTTAATGTTTTTCCTCGTTTAGTAAATATAGATAATATCTTGGCATCACTAAACTATTGAAAAGTATATTACATGATTTTAATTGAATATTGATATTCGATAGATTTTTAAAAACCCTTATATGCAATCTGATAACTAAATTAAAAAGACCGTTCAACTAAATATAAACAATAACTATTTAGTCAAGAATATTGCATCTCATAGATTTATTCTTATTCAAATAAAAGTTTAATATTATAGGATTCCAATACTACAAATTATTGTAGACCCAAAGTAGAATTATTGCTCACAATAATACCCTAAAGATTATTTAGATTTAGTAATCTAACCTTTTGATTAAAATAGTAGAATAAAATAAAACTTCTTTTTCCTTACTAAATAAATATCATAAAAAAAATTAAACCATTAGATATATACAGATGATAATTCTAAATTTTCTAGGACAACCCTTTTGCAAAATTTTTACTAGTTATCCTTAAATACTTTTTTTCTTATTTACTATTACTTTTTGCTCTATTTTAAGGCTGTTTTTAGAAGAGATTATTTTATCTTTTTGTTTGAAAAAATTGACTTTTGCCGTATTATATAGATTAAAGAAAAAAAGAAAGGCATTAAGGGAATTTTATACCTTACCAGTGCTCCAAAATTGGTTCCAGCTATGCCAACACCAAAGGCAAAAAACAAAGAAAAGACTAAACAATAAACCAAAAAAGGATCATTAAAAGTTATTCTAAAAAATCTAAAGGGACCTATTCTAATAAGGGAATAAAGAACAAAAAGAATTAAAATAGTATTTTCAATAGCAGAAACAACCATAGTCGGACTCCCAATTTCCCAAGGCAAAGGCCTGAAAAGAGCTGTAAAAGTAGCTAATGGAGCAGAGCCTAATAAGCCACTAATAGACCCATCTATTCTATTCAATTTATAATTATTACCACCATAATGCCATTCTCTTAGTAAATCATCTTGTGTAACTTGCGCCTTTTTTATGGCCCCTTCTACACTGCCATAGGCACCCATTGAATCAGAAAGACTATTAAAAATTAACGTTCCTGAAGCTATAAAAATCAAAATAAGCGCAGGGAAAATAAGAACTCTTATAGTTGTGTTTTTAATATTTTTTAAATAACTATTATTAGCCCAAAATAAAAAACCAGGTATTAAAGAAATTAATAAATAAGGCTTACAATTTAATATCATAACCACATTTAGTACTAAAAAGAAGCCATTCCAAAACACTTTTTTCCGGGCTATAAAAACATAGAAAAAACTATAGGCTACCCAGCAAGTTGCTCCAAGCATATAGCTATCTTTCATAATTCCCCCTCCCCAAAAAACTAAAGAAGGCATAAACAATATTATATATGCCAACGATTTAGCATGTCCAGGATACAAAATATTAACTAGACGATAAAACTTCCAAATACCTATATAGGAAAAAACACTAGTTAAAAAGCTAGTAATTAAAAAGCTTTTAGACCCTAGAAGATATAAAGGAGCAGATAGCCTACAAACTAAAAAGGTGTTTTTATTAGCAAAGTAATGTGAATGTGGAAATCCAGTTTCATAATTAAAACTGCTGTAGGAATTTTCATAACTATCTGTATTAAACAAAATTGCAAATCCTTTTGAAAAATCCTGAACAAGTAAATTTCCAAGACATTTAGCCCCTCTAAAATAAGCAAGAGTATCTCCACCACCATAGTAAAACAAGTAGATAGAAATAAACGCACTTACACCAATTATTTTAAACCAAAGGCCTTTTACAAAATATTTGTATTCAGGATACTTATTAATATTATTTGATTTTATTAAACGGGCTATACCGATAATAACAATTAAGTATAATGGAGCTAATATTAAATCTTCAATAGAAATCACTTTTTGCTTTGTTTTTCAAAGTTCTTTGTAATGCTAATTTAGAACATTTTTGGTAATGGAGATAATTTTATATTGTATATATAGATCATAACAAACTTCGTCAAGAACTTTAGGGAAACATTTGGAATTGATTTTTCTAATTTAGATTCACAATTTATCAAACTATAAATTAACTAAAATGAGTGTTTTTTGATTCTAATTATAATTGGTAAAGGGCTTAAACCCCATCCCACAAACTCTTTATATTTATGGAATTTAAGATGTCTTCAGGATTTTCCTGAGGCAAAATTAAAATACTAACTTTTTTTTTCGAAAAAGCATCAAGATCAAAAAAATTATCAGAAAAATTTTCTTTGCTACTGGAAGAAATATGAATGCCTTTTGCAAATTTTTTACAAGTTATTATTAAATCTATTTTATGCTCTTTCTTGTTTACTATTGCTTTATATTCAATCTCGGGATTAGCTATTTTTAAATCTTTAAATGGCAAAAAGTAAATATTTTTAGTTGAAATTATTTCCCCTTTTTCTTTTAAAACTAATTTTAAATAGCTCTGTTTCTTATTCTTAAATTTTGGAAGTTCGCTTTTAAATATTGTTAAAATAGTGCCTACTTCAAATGGTTTTAAACTTACTTGCTGTTTCCAAGCTTGTATTATTGAATCCCAATTAAATGGTATTAACGAAATTTCAACTTCTCCAATAAAAGCTTCCTTTAAGTCTGATACTACACTTACTTGTAAATTACTATCTATAAATTCATGGCTAATAATTACTGGCTTAAAAGCTTTTTTTACATTATAATGTAGGGCTTTCCATTTGCCGTAATAATCTATTCCCGACCAAGAAGCACCTGGCCAACAGTCGTTTAATTGCCAGTAAAGAGACCCCATACAACTAGCTTTATTTCGTCTATGTGCTTCAATAGCTGTTCTTATTCCATCAGCTTGTAGAATTTGACTTATATATAAAAGAGATTCGAAATTTTTTGGCTTTTTAAATTCTCTATTCATATACTCTTCAATAGTTGCATTCCCAATGCTAGATCGTTGGTGGGATTTCATAACTTCAGAATACATATTTGTATCTTCAAGACTCGCAAAATTCTGAAAACTAGAGAATTCTGTAAAAGACTGAAAGCCATACTCACTCATAAATGGCGATATTTTAGAGTTGAAATTTTCAAAAGGCTCTTTACCCCACCAAACTCCCCAATAATGTGTATCTCCTGTTTTATAGGATTCAGCAACACCCTCTTTTGCGCTTGGCGAAGAAGCCCAATAATCTGTTCCTATATTGTATTTAATATCTCCATGTTCTGGATGATAATCATAAACTACTTTTGGTAAAATATGGTGGAAGAGAGTATCGTAATCATGCCAAATTTTATCTGCTATTTCTTGTGATTGTTCTTTTATAGCTATGTTTTCCCAACCCCAGCGTTTCCAAGCTGCTAAGTTCTCGTTATTGCCGCACCAAAGAGCCATACAAGTATGTTTTTTAAGTCGATTGTAATTGCCTATTGCTTCCAAACGAACGTTTTCTAAAAAATTAGAATCTCCTGGATACATTGCACATGCAAACATAAAATCTTGCCAAACCATAAGTCCCAAAGAATCACAAATTTCATAAAACCTATCGT
>Ga0115572_10001365_pt1 | contig 19835 bp, 19 predicted proteins | sample COGITO_mtgs_1206_FD_88681 | JGI IMG/M metagenome (GOLD analysis project Ga0115572, IMG submission 88681) | Pelagic marine microbial communities from North Sea - COGITO_mtgs_120607 | ecosystem: Environmental > Aquatic > Marine > Epipelagic | place: Germany:Helgoland, sampling site Kabeltonne... | reverse complement strand
GCTGGCACGCGCGACTTCCATTTCTTGTGATTTGTAAAGCAGCAACTCGTACATACCGCTCGCTACTTCCACGTCACGACGCAGACTCACTAGCTGTTGCTGGGTGTCCGGAAGCGCCTCGATGCGCCGGTTAAAGCGCGCACGCTCAGAGGTCAGTTGGCGGTACTGCTCTTCGGCGGCAATGACGTTCGGGTGGTTTCGGGTGAACCGGCGATTTAACTCTACGCGCTCGAGTTCGAGCTCCTGAATGCGGGTGTCGAGCTCCACCAGCTGTGTCAAGACGGCCTGATTTTCCGCGGTGACGTCGATAGATTGGTTGTTAGAGGCGAAGCGGTTGAAGGCTTCTTCTGATGTTTGCATCTCCCGTTTGATGAAAGGAATTTGCTCACGCATGAACGCCAGACTGTTTTCGGCTTCGGCTGAGAGCCGGCTTATATTTTGATCGACATAAACGCGGGCTACCTCATCGACAATTGCTTCGGCGCGATCAGGGTCGGAGTCGCGGTAAGAGATACGGATAATGCCTGACTGCCGACCCGCTTCGCTGACGGAGAGGTTTTCTTGAATACCTTGAACTGTTTTGAGCCAAGGATTGCTCGTGATTTCGAACTCGGTTCCTGTTCGTGCGGACAGCCCCGAAATGAAGATAGTTATTAGATCACCGGCAACAGTTTCTCCCACATTGCCGCTTGCGAGGGTCAGCCCTGCGTCAGTAGTTACTGAGAACTTATTGCCGGTACCGACGATTAATGTCAGGGGCTCTCCGAGTAGTGCGTCATCCACTTCGAGCCGGCCCACTGAGATTCCCTCGCCACCCCAGGCGTAGCTATCAAGCCCAAACCATGGGTTTCTAAACTTCGCCTCGTCTGAGGGTCCGAATCGTCTCGCGAGTAAGCCACCGATAACGGGGAAGCGCTTTGGTTCAACGGTCGTTGTTAGCGATAAGTTCTCAACTGTTGCACCAATGACTGAGCGGGACTTGATGATTTCGAGCTCAGCTTGCGTGGAGGATTCGGAGGCAAATGCTTCTGCCAAATCTTCGAGACCGGGTAGGCTCGCCGTTTTTTCTTCGACCTGCAACAACGCACCCGCCTGATAGATCGGCGTTGAAACTAGCGCAACGGCGACAGATACGATAATGGCAACCGAGGTGACGCTAATAACGGTCCATCGCTTGTCGAGGAGTGCGCCCAAAAGACCAAGGAGGTCTATCTCATCATCCGCTACGATAGAGTTTTGGCTACCTTGCTGAAGTTCGCTGTTCGCTTGTTGATCCATTGTTACTTTCAGTCCCCAGATTATACTGCGTAGTTTACGCGAGGTGTTTGAGCCATGTCGCGATGGCGGCGTCTATTTCGTTGTAAACCAAGGCAAAAAAAGATGCAGGTTTTAAATACGGGTCAACAATGTTTTTGTCCCCCAGCCACTTTCCCAGTTTAAAGGTTTTACCGCGTGCTTCAGGGTAGCGCTTGAGTAGGCGGCGCAAATGGTCGTCGTCCATGACTAGAATAAGGTCTGCGCCTGCCATGATAGCTGTGCTTATCTGACGGGCCGCGTGCGGCGTCATGTCCACATTGCGCCCGCTGGCAACTTCGAGGCCTGTAGGATCTGCACTTTTGTCAACCAGGGCAGATAGCCCAGCAGACGACACAGTAACACTTGAGACCTTAGCCGCGAGCGCATACTCCGCGTACGGACTCCGACAAATGTTACCGGTGCAGACCATGAGCACGTTTTTAAACATTAGTTACTGCCCAATACGGTCTATGTTGAAGAGCCCTTGCAATGAGGGTAGTACATTCGACACCCAACGATTCCAGCGTGTAATGGGTGCAGCAGTCACATACACCACGTCTCGTTGCTGAAGCATAAACTGATCGCCAAGCGCTAAGGCCCACGCCTCGGAGACATCGAGCTGGAAGACGTCGATAACATCGTCATATTCCGACTGACGTATCACGTAGACACCCCTACCATCCGCTCGCGCTTCTTGAATGCCGCCCGCGTTAGACAACGCCTGCGTGAGACTCAACGGACGATTGGTCATGGGTAAAGTCTGAGGCTGAACGACTTCACCCAAGACAAAAACTTGGCGAAGCTCGTTAGGCGCGACATGCACCACGTCCCCATGCTGTAGCCGAACGTTGGCTGTCAAATCCCCTTCATAAAGGATGTTGTACAGCGGCGTGACGGTAGTGGCTTCGCCGCGCGTCAAGCGCACATCAAATACGTCTGCATTGTCGGTCAGCCCGCCCGCTAGATTAATGGCCTCGACAAGCGTAATAGGCACATCCGTTATGGGGAACGTACCCGGCTGCTCTACGGACCCCGCCATAAAAAAGCGCTGGCTTCGGTAATCTGCAATGCGAACTTCTAATTGAGGGCTTTCGATGTAACTAGCTAGTTTTTCCGCCAATTCAGCTCGAAGCTCTACTACTGTCCTGCCTGCAGCCCTGACTGAACCAACGAAGGGGTAGTAAATAGTGCCGTCGTCACGAACGACGTTGCCTTGCTCGCGAGCATTGTTAAACGAGCCAAAGGGTGCGGTGAGCTCGGGGTGATCCCAAACGATAATGCTCAATACGTCGCCCACGCCCATGCGGTATTGGTAAAGCTTGGCTGAGTCGACTCCGCGAGTGAGCGGGCTCTGTACTGGCATTGGCTCTTCGCCGCTTGGAATATTCACACTGCGTATAATCGCTGGGGTGATTTTTACTCGAGATACCCTAGCGGCGGTGGCTTCGGTCGAACTAGAGGGCCAATCAAATACCTCTGTACCCATGCCGCTTCCCGGGATAACAGTACATCCAGTGGAGATCGAGCACATCAGAGCGACAGTTACTGATGCCTTTAAGGCGTTTGATAAACGGATACGTGTCACTGCTTTCATCCCGGAGTAGAGTTATGAACCAAGTAACCGCAGTATATCATTTGATTGTGGAGGTTGGGTGACAAAACGCCTTAGATTAATGCCAATGTCACGAATGTCGGATTGCAGCAATTCTTCATTAAAACGTCACACAACCTCACTTAGTTTGTGGTTTTGTTTAAACCGTGAATACTCTGCCCCTCATTGGATCAACCGAAACCGTGCGCAACTTCGCCTTGAGGTGATGCGTGTCATTGAGGCATACCCTGCGATGACCCGGCGCGAGATTGCTCTCAAGTTAGGTGTTTCTGTGGCCGGCGTTAATTACGCTCTAAAAGCGCTGGTGGAGCGGAGACTTGAAAAAAAAGCAAAGAACTTCAGCCGCTCCATTTGCCCGTCGTCCATTACCAGTACTAAGTCGCTACCGGCCAAAATCGGCGTCTTCATTTGCCGCGGCTGGTGCGCATCCAGCGAAACACCGCGCGGACGACTTACTTTGATCGCGGTCTCGTCTGCACCTTGTGCAATCATGGCCGACAACCCTGCAGAGCTCACGCTCAAGTGCGGGGCGCGCGGCTAGCGCAAACCTCTGCATAAGGACTGCGGCAGATGTTGCCGGTGCAGATCATGACGACGTTTTTAAACACGAGTTACTGACCAATACGATCGATGTTAAAGAGCCCCCGCAGCGACGGCAGAACGTTCGACACCCACCGGTTCCAGCGCTGCCGTTACGTAAACAATGTTCCGCAGCTCTAAAATGAACTGGTCGCTCAGCGCCAACGCCCAGGTCTGAGAGATGTCGAGCTGGTAGACGTCAACTTTCTCAGGTGTGTCCCTACCGCGTATCACAAAAACCCACGGCCATCCGCGCGGCCCTCCCCATACCGCCAATGGTTGACAGGGCCTGCGTGAGTGAAAGCGGTCGGTTAGTGACTGGTAGGCTTTGCGGCTGCACGACCTTACTTAAAACAAATGCTTGCCGGCGTTCGTTAGGCGCTACGTGAATCACGTCCCCGTGCTGTACGTGATAGTTTTTGGACAGGTCACCCTCAAGCAGAATCTCGTAGAGCGGTACCACGGTGCTCGAGTCGCCACGACTCAATCGCACATCAAACAGGTCGGCCTGGTCTGTAAGCCCCCCTGCGGCATTGATAGCGTCAACCAATGTGAGTGGCACGTCTGTGATTGGAAGGTGCCTAGTTTCTGAACGCTGCCAGCAACGAAGAAGCGCTCGCTTCGGTAGCCAGCCACACACATCAGGCTGGTGGCTTTCTCTGTACTTCGCCAACTGTGTCTCCATCTCGTTGCGAATTTCGAGCGCCGTTCTCTCGGACGCTTGAGCTGCGCCAATAAATGGGTAGTAAATGGCTCCGTCCTCGCCGACGATGTTGTTTTGCTTTTATATATCTTTGAATGACCCGAATGGGGCTGTAAGTTCAGGATGATCCCAGACAATAACGCTCAGGACATTGCCGGGTTCAATACGATATATGTACTGCCCAGACTGCTGGGCAAAAGCGTGTTGCGTGGTAGGGTCCGAATTTTCGGTACTATGCGCAACCACGCCGCAGTAGAGTTTTGGAGCAATGAAAATGACATTACCAAAGTCTTTTTACCTCTGCAGAATGTTAAAGCTACAGGTGCTTCCTGTTAATGTCACTTATGTCGGATTGGCTGAAGAGTTAACTGAAACTTGACACTTGTGTGCGACAAATATGTTAGCGTTGCTCGCGTGAACGTCCGTTCGCGGCCAATCAAAGAAAACCAAGTAGCATTGCGTGTCCCATTGATGCGTTTGATTGAGTGGTAATCCGAGGTGAGAACCTCGGATTACCAAAGCACTCGGAGCCTTCGTGGGAGGGGGTGATGATTGATTAAGGCCTTGGTTGAACTCGGGAGGGTTAAGGGGCGGCGTTTTCGCAGGGCCGATAAAAAGCTGGGTTACGTGCGCGTGCTGCCGCCTGGCGGCATTAGGCAAAAGAACAATCTCTTGCTTGCATTCTTGAGCAAAAAGCTCGCGGAGTAGCAAGTGCTGAGGCAGGGGTTTGAGGATGTTAGAGCGGAGACCTACAGGGATTGAATTTGGGGCTCGTTTCCCTGTGATGGGCCATGTTGTAAGTTGGGATTGCGCTTGGAGGTAAGTACCTTCCTGGCGGTTGTGTCCTAGAGTTAAAAAAGGGGGATCTTTGAGAGATAAGATAATTAAAAGAATGTCAGCGAAGGACGTCACGGTTGGCGTCGTTGGCTTGGGTTATGTTGGCTTACCATTAGCCATCCGTTTTGCCGAAGTGGGATTTCGTGTAGTTGGCTTTGATATTGATCAAAGCAAGATCACTAGCCTAAAAAACGGTGAGAGCTACATAAGGCATATAAGCACTGATAAACTTGCTAATTTGGTGTTAAGTGGAGCTACGTTCCAATCAGAATTTGAAGGTGCTTCCGCTTGCGACGTAATAATCATCTGCGTGCCCACTCCGCTCACTAAGCACCGAGAACCAGATCTACGGTTTGTCACCGAGACATGTGAGCAGTTACTTCCGCATCTGAGGAAAGGTCAGGTGATGATTCTTGAAAGCACTACTTATCCAGGTACCACCGAAGAGGAGTTGTTGCCAAGAATAGAGTCGACTGGACTCGAAGTTGGTAAAGATATTTCGCTAGTTTACTCTCCCGAACGGGAGGATCCGGGCAATATTAATTTTGAAACTCGGAACATACCCAAGGTTGTAGGTGGCCACACTCCGGATTGTCTGGATGTTGGCGTGGCTCTGTATAGTCACGTGATTGATGTTGTTGTTCCTGTGTCCTCGACAAAAGTCGCTGAGTTAACCAAGCTCCTCGAGAATATTCATCGAGCTGTGAACATCGGTTTGGTGAACGAAATGAAAATGCTTACAGATAAAATGGGCATCGACATTTTTGAGGTAATTGATGCAGCCGCGACCAAGCCTTTTGGTTTTACCGCTTACTATCCTGGCCCGGGATTGGGCGGGCACTGTATTCCGATTGATCCTTATTACCTTACTTGGAAAGCGAAGGAGTACGGCTTGCATACTCGCTTCATAGAGTTGTCAGGTGAGGTAAATCGCTCGATGCCCGAGTACGTGGTAGCTAAGGTCTCATCGGCTCTAAATACTCGCGAAAAGGCATTGTTGAATAGCAAAATATTGGTCTTAGGAATTGCCTATAAGAAGAATGTCGACGACATGCGGGAAAGTCCAGCAGTTGAAATAATGGAGTTACTCCGGGAGAAAGGAGTGGATGTGGCTTACTCCGATCCCCATGTTTCTGTTTTTCCAAAAATGCGAGAGCATTCTTTTGATTTAACGTCAGTTGAGCTCTCGCCACAGTCTCTCTCGAAATTTGATGCGGTAGTCCTCACAACGGACCATGACAGCTTCGATTACCAGATGATTAGCGAGAATGCAGACTTAATTGTTGATAGTCGGGGGATTTACCGTGGTAACAACAACAAAGTTTTCAAGGCCTGAAGAAATGAAGAAATTTGCATTAATTGGTGCAGCTGGGTACATAGCGCCGAGACACTTAAAAGCGATTAAGGATGTGGGGGGGGAGTTGGTTGCAGCGATGGATGTCAACGACTCCGTAGGTCGTCTAGACGCCTTCTTTCCTGACGCGCGGTTTTTTTCGCGGTATGACGAGTTCGTAGCATTTATTCTTGACGAGAAATTGAAAGGACGATCGTTGGATTACATATCCATTTGTTCCCCGAATTTCTTGCACATAGCTCATATTAAATTTGCACTTAGGCAAGGTATTGATGTGATATGCGAGAAGCCCTTGGTTCTCTCGACCGAGCATCTGAAAGAACTTGAGCAGTACGAGAACTCTTACGAAGCAAGGGTCTTTAGCATACTGCAACTTAGACTTCACGACTCGATTAAAAAGCTAAAGGAGTCATTACCTACACTCGACTCAAAGAGAAAGCAGAAGGTTGTATTGACTTATTTAACCTCCAGAGGGCAATGGTATCTGCATTCATGGAAAGGAGATGAGAGTAAATCAGGTGGACTAGCTGCTAATATTGGAGTCCATTTTTTCGATATGCTGCACGATGTTTTTGGAAGGCTAGAGTCGCTTCAGGTTCACTACTCTGATGAAAAAACGGCCTCCGGTTTCTTAGAGTTTCAGCGCGCTCAAGTAGTCTGGTTTATGTCGATAGATGAAGGGTTTCTGCCTTCCAATGCAGTTCATGGAGAGAAAAAAACTTACAGGTCAATCGAAATAGAAGGTAAAGAACTTGAGTTTTCTGAGGGATTTACAGAACTGCATACTCTCAGCTATCAAAAGATTATTGCGGGTGAAGGCTTTGGTTTGAAAGATAACGAGGCGGCGATCGGGATTGTAGAAAGAATTCGCACCGGCGTTAGGACGTCTGACTTAACGTATATGCATCCTCTATTAGAGACATCGGGCTTAACTTTAAAATCTTAGCTATGACGCTGCGGACGCTTGCTGTTTTTGCATATACATTTGAGCATCGGAAAACGTCGGATTTTCTTCGGCGTATGGCTATTCAGGATGGCTTGGATATTTGCGTGGTCGGCGCGCCACCAGTCAAATTGCCGTTTGGCGATAAAAAAGGCGATGTTCAGAATTCTTCTTTCACATCCAAACTTTGCAGGGAGTTAGGTTTTCGATTTGCAGAGATTCCCCACGATAGAACGCAAGAGATTGCCAGTTTTGTAAACAGCAAATCGGATTGCCGAGCCGCGTTAGTCGCGGGTGCGCGGATTATAAAGAAGGATGTAATAAATATATTTCCAGATGGGATAATCAATTTTCACCCAGGGCCATTGCCTGCAACCAGCGGTCTAGACTCATTTTTTTGGATGATCAAGAAGCGTGCTATCGCGGGCACAACTGCGCACTTGGTAGATGATCGAGTAGATGCAGGAAGATGGCTCACATTTACGCCCGCAGAAGTTAGTGTCGGCGATTCGATTGAAGAAGCTCAAGAAAAGATATATCAATCGCAACTCAGGGCGCTCGATCGAGTCCTGAGTCTGTCGGATCACTTGGATGTATTGCATTCTACTCAAATAACGAGGCCTTATAAAAATCTCCCCATGACTGAACTCGAGAAAAGTGAGACTGTTGAGATATTTGAAGAGTGGAAGTCATTTCAAGTTACTGCTACCGCCCAGTTTCACAAGGCTATGTCTGCATGCAAAACTGACAACATTTCCGGATTGCAATCTTTATTTGTTGAAGAATTTAGTACGCGTACTACTGCTGAGGGGTGGAATTTACTTACCATGGCATGTGTTAACCAAAGTGAAGAATGCGTAAAGTTTCTGTTGGAAGCGGGCTTTGATCCAAATTTCCAAACGCTTAAAGGAACAACTCCGCTAATGTATGCGAAGACGAAACTAATGAATAATAACTGCAACGATTGGAGTGTCGTAGAACGCTTGCTGGCGAGCGGAGCCGACATATATCTCCAGGATATCTTTGGCAAGACGGTGTTGGATTATGTAAGTGCTGAACTTCAGCGACGGCTGCTACAGTTGGTGAGGGTGGGGTAATGGGCCTGCAGGCTTTAGATTTGCAGTATCGAAAAATAGAACATCGTATTAATAGCAGAGTTAGGTCTGTGCTCGAGCATGGGCAATACATAATGGGGCCCGAAGTATTTGAGTTAGAGGAGAGCCTAGCTAAATTTGTTGGTGTAAAGCATTGTGTTTCTTGCGCAAATGGCACTGACGCATTGACCCTAGCAATGATGGCTTTGGACGTTGGTCCGAAAGATCTGGTGGTGTGCCCAACCTTTTCGTTTTTTGCATCAGCCGAGGCCGCAGCTATCCTCGGCGCAGATGTTATTTTTGTTGATTCGAGTTGGGAAACATTCAATATCTGCCCTCTAAGTTTAGAGAAGACACTGGCAAAGCTAGCTCGAAGTGGGCGGCCTCAACCACGGGCGATCATCGCCGTTGATCTATTTGGGTTGCCCGCTGATTACACATTGATTCGTCCCATCGCAGACCACTATGGCGTTCCTATTATTGAGGATGGAGCTCAAGGCTTTGGCGGGCGCATTGGTGACCAGCAAGCCTGTAGTTTTGGAGATATCAGTGTCACCAGCTTTTTTCCGTCCAAGCCTTTGGGTTGCTATGGAGATGGTGGCGCTATATTCACCGACTCAGATTCGCTAGCTGACCTTTGTCGCTCGCTAAGGGTTCACGGACAATCCTCGAATAAATACAACAATGTCAGAATCGGTATGAACAGCAGGCTAGATACACTTCAGGCCGCAATTTTACTAGAGAAACTGACGATTTTTGAAGCAGAGTTGGAGGCTAAGAATAGGCTTGCATCGCAATATGACGCATGGTTCAAAGATAAATTCGAAGTGCCTACCGTTCCCGAAGGCTTCACAAGCGCCTGGGCGCAGTACACTTTGAAAGTTACGAACCGATCTCACCTTATCGAAATTTTTAAGAATCGCCAAATCGAGACTGGGACGTATTATGAGAGATGTATTCATGAGCAGGTAGCGTTCCAACCGAGCAGCAATATATTACCTTTACCAAACGCCTGTAGGCTTGCTCAGAGTTGTTTGAGTTTACCTATGAATGCATACATAGGTTTTAATGAGAGTGTCTTCGCAAACTTGGATTAAGGGCATGCAGACAATGTTATTGGGTAATGTTTTTGCCCAATTGCTGCCGCTATTGGCGCTGCCCATTGTCACACGCATTTATTCGCCTGAAAACTTTGGTGTTTACGGACTGTTCCTTGCCGTGTTTGGTGTGTTTGCATCCGTAGCATGCCTACGGTTTGAGTTTGCTATTCTGCAGGCTCCCGATTTAACTAGAGCGGGAGACATATTTTGGGGCGCAGTCTTATGTGCGCTGTTGCTTAGCGTTGCAACTTTAATCGCCGCAATTTTTTTGGTCGACAACAACCTGTATGGCTTGGGTTGGATGCTGCTTTTAATACCTCCAGCTTTATTCATACATGGCTTGGTTCAAGCCATAACTTATCTATTGAATCGAGAGCGCCAATATAAGGCGATTGTAGGCATAAGAATCATTCAAAGTTCATTGGGGCTCATTTTTATTTTGCTGTTTTCGCAAATCAATCTCACTACGCAGGGATTGATTTTGGGGCACGTAGGTGGACTTATTGGTGCTTTATTTTTTGGATATTTTATGGTTCGTTCCATGGTCAAGGCCATTGATTTTAAACGAACATCATCTGAGCTTTATAACTTCAGTGGGTTTGCTCTCTTTTCTAGTCCGGGAGCACTTTTAAATAACGCCTCTACCAGTGCTCCGTTGTTTTTCGTTCAGAGTTATCACGGCGCGAACTCTGTCGGATTGATGAATATAGTCAACCGATATGTGGGGTCTCCACTTAATCTCGTATCATCGTCTATGTCTCAAGTGTTACACCAAATGATAGCGGCAAATGAATTTGATGATCTTCCCAAAGAGGTTTTGCGAATTAGCGCTGTTTTGGCTGGTATGGGGTTGGTGCTAATAATATCTGTATATTTCCTGGGTGATGAACTTGTCTTGACTCTTCTAGGGCCAAGTTGGGCCGATGCCGTAGAAGTCTTAAAAATTTTGGTGATTTCTTTGTCTGTTCGCTTCGTTGTGTCTCCTTTAAGTTGCGTTCTTCTTCTTGACCGATTCTTAGATAGACTGTTCAAATGGCAGCTGCTTAGCTTAATTGTCACGTTAAGTGTGTTCGCAATCTTTGCTGATCTCTCGTTTTTAGATTTGCTTGCTGTGTACGTATTTGCTGATGTGTTTTTATATGCGATTTATTATGTTTTGATTCTTTTTGCGGCGAAGGAGCTGAGAGGCTATTAAAGTGATCAGGCTCATAAGTGAAAATTTCGGCGGAATCGTTTTTCTCTTGCTATACCCGGGATTCTTTATCTACAACTTTTTGGTAGGCTCAGGGGTGATATCCGCTGTTTTTGGTGGATACTTCGGTATTGTCAGTTCGCTGGTCGCACCTCCTCTGATAGCAATTTTTCTCTTACGATTGAGGGTTTTTCCGCCGCCAAGTGTCATAATTTTTTTAGTTGCAATTTTATTCAATATCATAGTTATTGTTTTTAATCTGGCGTTAGACAGGCCAAATGCTTCAGCTATGCCTATGTTTGTTTGGTCTATGACCGGGATATTATTTTCGCTTGTCGGTTTCTTTATGGGGTGCTCCTTAAAGTTCACAACAGGTCTTGAATGGAGTAACTTTGCTGCTTTGTGTATTTTGCTCGCAATTGCGGTGCTAAACATTGATGATTTTGGCGCTCTCTCATTTAAATCTGCCAGTGAGGTGAGTGATGGAGTACTCGCCAGTCATCAAGGCTTAGCGAGATCGGTCTTGCTTTGCGGTATTCTGGCTACGGCTTTTGCTATTAAAAGAAATATTTTTTTCTTCTATTTCGTGTTCCTAGCTGCTCTCGTGACGTTGTTTTTAACAGCTGCGAGAACTGAATTTGTTGTTTATAGTCTGGCATGCCTTGTTAGTGCAGCAATGTTCTATGGGGTCTCGCTGAGAGTCTTATGGGGATCGGTGTTTTTCATCTGCTTGGCGTCCGTGTCAGTGGTAACTTTCACGGAACTTCTCCCTGATTCGAGGATAAATGAGTTAACAGATATTTCGCAGGCGTCTAGTTTTATTGCTAGGCAAAAATTGCAGGAAGCAGGCTTCATGGAAATCGCACGATATCCCATGTTTGGTCACTATGGAGGGTACGTGCAAAGCGATGGATTGGGCGGTTATCCACACAACCTGATTTCTGCATGGGTTAATCTTGGCTTGCCCGGTTTTCTTTTGTATGTGTCCGCCATAGCCGCAATATGTGTGGGACTTTTCCGCTCGAGGTACAGTGATGATCGCTCTGTCTCTAGTTTTTTCCTATCGGCCGTCGTTGTGGCAGCTGTCGCCGGAGTTATCTTTTCAAAAAATTACAACTACGAGTTACTTGCTATAGGTTTTGGCTTGGTGGGTGCTAACTCTCTTAAGCCTCGTCTAGGTTGGCGATCAAGAAGTCAAGCGGACTAGTTGGTGTGATTATATGAATTTACATGTCTACCCATCCAATATTAGTAACGAGTCGCGGATAGAAAAAATCGCGGAATCTTTACTTAAAAATAATATTTTTTCGGAGATAGTAATCGCGGGTAAGTCAGATAAAAATAAAAATTTTTTATTGAGTTCTGGCGCAATGGTAGTTGTTTTTCGAGGCCTATTTGAGTCTCGAAACTTAATTTTTCGTGTTGTAGACTTTTTGGTTTGGTACTTTAGGATCCTTCGTGCTAGTAGCGGATGGAGACTAGAATGCGTGAATGCGCACAGCTTATCTGTACTCCCTCTTTGTGTGTTAATAAAAACGCTAAAAGGATGCAAATTAATATATGACACTCATGAACTCGAGACTGAGACAAATTCGACATCAGGAATCCGAAAGCTCGTTGGAAAATTGATCGAAAAATACTTAATTAAGTATGCCGACAAGACTGTCGTTGTGTCTGGATCATATGCCGATTGGTATGAGCGAGCTTATGATATTGAAAGGCCAGTCGTTGTGCGGAATGTTCCTAAGTACGTCCCACCCTACAAAGGAGCAGACCTGCGATCTGAGCTTGGGTTTGGCGAAAATGATCGAGTGTTTTTGTATCAAGGTCTGATTACGGAAGGGCGCGGGATTCGAGCACTGTTATGCTGTTTCCAGAGTCTGGTAGACAGTAATTGCCATCTTTTAGTGATGGGATACGGCCCCTTAAAACCCCTAGTGGAAGAAAGGTCACTTATTTGTCCAAATATCCACCTTTTGGCTCCGGTGCCTCCTGACGTGGTTTTAAAGTATACGGCCGTTGCTGATTATGGTCTCTGTTTCATAGAAGCGACCAGCCTGTCGTATAAGTTTTCCTTGCCGAATAAGCTCTTCGAGTATTGTATGGCCGGCAAGCCGGTGATTGCATTCGACTTGCCGGAAATAGCTAATGTCATTAGTGAGGGCAAGTGTGGGTATGTAATTCCAGAGGGGGATATGGTTGAAATGAAGCTAGCAATTATATTGGCCAGTAAGATGGGAAAAGATTATAGGAATATGGTAACGAGCGCTAAGCGCGTTGCATCCCAATATTGCTGGGAAGCGCAGGAGGCTGTTTTGATTGGCTTGTACCAATCTTTATCTGAGGGGCGCGTAAAATGAAAGCCATTGTAATTGATTACGGGTTAGGCAACGTGCAGTCGGTAGCAAACATGCTTCGCAGAACGGCTGCGACCACTGCCATTTCAGCAGATACTCAACTCATTTATGAGGCTGATTTGGTCGTATTGCCTGGTGTTGGGGCATTTGACTCAGGAATGAAAAAGCTGGCGCGCGCGGGTTTAGACGAGGCGTTGAGAGAGCGCGCAAAGATGGGTAAGGCAGTCCTTGGAATTTGCTTGGGAATGCAGTTGTTATTTGATTGCAGCGAAGAGGGCAGAGAAAAGGGTTTGGGATTGATTCCGGGGGATGTTCGCAAGCTGTCTGTCGGTGATGGTTCTAAAAGCTATCCAATTCCACACATGGGCTGGAGTGAGGTTGTACCTTCAGCAGAAAGCAAACTATATCATCCGGGCCAAAATCACAGGTTTTATTTTGTACATTCGTACCATGCATGTTGTGCGGACGAAAGTTATGTTGACGCTACTGCCAATTATGGAGTGGACTTTACGTGTGGTGTTAGGAAAAACCTTATCTTCGGCGTGCAATTTCATCCGGAGAAAAGCCATCGTTTTGGGCTTTCGTTTTTTAATGAGGTGATACTGCAGTGCAAAACTTTCGGGTGATCCCATCATTGCTAATTTCGAACAAAGGTCTAGTCAAGGGTGCTCAGTTTAACGCTCGACGATATGTCGGCGACCCGATAAACGCTGTTAAAATTTTCAATGAAAAAGAGGTTGATGAATTAATTTTACTCGACATCGGCGCCAACTCTCCGGGTGGGACCATTGATTTCAAAATGATTGAAGACATAGTTTCTGAAGCTTTTATTCCAATAGCTTATGGCGGTGGTGTTTCGTCCTTACATGATATGCATGAGCTATTTCGACTTGGGGTGGAAAAGGTGGTGTTGAATAGCGTACTGGTTGACAAGCCGGAATTAATACGAGAAGCCGCGGAAGTTTTCGGGAGTCAGGCCGTTAGCATATCGATTGACGTGAGAAAATCGCGAGTCTTTGGTCAGCGCGTCCATACTCATTCGGGTACCAGACCATCCAAGGGCAAGGTAGCAAGCTTAGTAGAGAGGTTTAGTGAGCTAGGTGCTGGGGAGTTTATTGTGGGTGACATTGCTTTAGAGGGACAGCGGACGGGTTACGACCTCCAGCTAATTCGCGATATTTGCGCGGTTACAGACCGCCCCGTGGTTGCGGCCCATGGAGCTGGAAGTCTGGAGCATATGCGGTTAGCGAGGGATGCCGGGGCGTCGGCGGCAACCGCCGGTAGTATCTTTGTTTTCCACGGTAAGCACGATGCGGTTTTAATTACATATCCTGGCTACGGCAGAATACAGGAGGTCCTTGGTGCAGTTTAAAGACACATCTTCAGTGAAAGAATGCGACCGATGCGTGATGAACTCACTTGTTGATGTCGAACTAACCTTAAATCAGCAGGGTGTTTGTAACCATTGCGAACGTTACGATGAGTTAATAGCCGCTCGAGTTGTTGTGCCCGAACAGCGTAGTAAGGAGTTATTCAACCTTGTAGAGAAAATTAAGAAAAGTGGCAGAGGAGATTATGATTGCATCGTGGGAGTAAGTGGGGGCGTAGACAGCACCTACGTTGCTTATCTAGCAAAATCTCTTGGCTTGAAACCCTTGGCTATACATTTTGATAATGGCTGGAATTCAGAGTTGGCTGTTCAGAATATTCAAAATGTTCTGGAGTTATTAGAAATTGACCTTGTAACTTATGTAATTGATTGGGAAGAGTTCAGGGATTTACAGCGGTCCTTTTTAATGGCATCGACACCGGATGGTGAAATTCCAACTGATCATGCTATTTATGCGCTGCTATGGAGGGAGGCGAGTGCCCGATCGATAAAATACATCCTATCAGGTATGAACTTCATTACTGAATCCATTTCTGTCCGAGGCTGGTCATATGGCCACTCAGATTGGCGGTACATCAAAGGTATTCAAAAGAAGTTTGGTACCAGAAGGTTGTTTAATTATCCGCATTATAGTTTCCTGTATCTTTTTTACGTCACTTTCTTTAAGAGGGTGCGCACAGTCAGCATTTTAAATTATGTTGATTACGACAAGGACGAAACTCTATCGTTACTGAAGGATAAGCTTGGCTGGATTGACTATGGAGGTAAGCATCATGAGTCAGTCTATACACGGTTTTATCAAGGTTATTTTTTGCCTAAAAAATTCAATATTGATAAGCGCTACGGACATTATTCTGATCTCATCAACTCAGGCCAGCTCACGCGTGAGAAGGCTAAGGCTATGCTTGAACAACCGCCCTATGCCGCAGATCTAGCCGCCAGAGATCTAACATATGTGTCCAAGAAACTGGGGTTTACGGAAACGGAATTCGAGAGCCTCTTGAGGCAAGAGCCGTTAGATTATCGCAGTTACCGTAATTCGTACGCCTATGTGCAGTTCCTACGCCGATTGGTTAACAAATTAAGGGCTTGGGGGCTATATCCAAAATGACAGTCGAACTTAATTTTGCGTTAGTTGGGTGCGGTCACATTGCTTCAAGGCATGCGCGTGTTATTTCGGATTTGAAAGAAGAAGGTGCTAGGTTGGTGGGAGTGTGCGACACCAACTGGGAGCGTGCTCAAGCATTTGGGCTCGAATTTGATGTTCCATTTTACACCTCGTTTGAGGAGTTAAGTCGGCAGCAACATGTCGATGTGTGGTCAGTACTGACTCCAAGTGGCACACACGCTGAGGTGGTTATTCGGCTTGCTAACTTCGGGGGGAGCATTTTGGTGGAAAAGCCGATGGCGCTTCGTTTGTCAGATGCAGATCGAATGATAGCAGCCTGTGATGAGGCCTCTGTTTCACTGTTTGTTATGAAGCAGATGCGTTTGCACCGGCCTGTTCAGAGGCTGAAAGAGATGATCGATGCCGGAGCACTGGGTCGGCTTGTAATGTGCAGTGCTCGTGTTCGGTGGTGCAGGCCTCAAGAATACTACGACAAAGATTCATGGAGAGGTACCTGGGCGCTCGATGGTGGCGTGATCAGTAACCAAGCGAGTCACCACATTGATTTGCTGCTTTGGATGATGGGGGATGTAAAAAATGTGCAAGCAACATCTTCAAGGGCGTTAGTAGATATTGAGGCTGAAGATACAGCCATTGTTATACTAGAGTTTGAGAGTGGAGCGCTGGGAGTGATTGAGGCTACCACTGCGGCACGACCAAGGAATATCGAGGGATCAGTGTCGGTCTTGGGTGAACTTGGGATGGTCGAGTTGGGTGGTATGACAGCAGACAAAATTCTAAAATGGGAGTTGCTCCCGTTATCTGATAATGATGTTAATCCAGACGAACTCGCAAACCCCGCGGGTGATGGCGATTTCGGGCATCGAGAATACTATCGAAAAGTGATTGAATGTATAAAAACAGGGGGACGTCCTCTAGTCGATGGTCTAGTCGGCAGGCACAGTTTAGAGCTGATCTCTGCAATTTATGAGGCGATAGAGACAGGTAGGAAAGTTCCGCTGAGATTTTCACCCTCCAGATGTAAATTGGGAGTATCAGAGGATTGAAAATAGACGTGCTCGAAGTGGCTATAAAGGATGTTTCCCTTGGGGAGGACGTCAAAGTCATCAAACCGGTAAATCTCTATGGATGTAATTTGGGAGATCGTGTTTTTATAGGACCGTTTGTAGAAATTCAGAGCGATGTGAGGGTGGGCGACGACACAAGGATCCAGTCACACTCGTTCATTTGTTCAGGAGTGAGTATAGGGCGGGAGTGTTTTATCGGACATGGAGTGATGTTTATAAACGATACCTTTAGTTCGGGTGGACCTGCTCGGGGCGATAAATCACGCTGGAGGAAGACTGAGATAGGAAGCAGGGTTTCAATTGGAAGCAACGCCACTCTGCTAGCAGTTTCAATATGCGATGGCGCGGTAATTGGAGCTGGCAGTGTTGTCACGAAAGATATAACCGAGGTCGGAATATATGCAGGTAACCCAGCAACTCTTATAAGGCGAATATCATGATTAAATTTATGGATCTGCAAAGCCAGCACACTGCAATTAGAGAAGAACTGAATCAAGCAATAAAAAACATCATTGATCGGTCAGCTTTTATTGGCGGCGAAACAGTATCTGATTTTGAAAGGCAATTCGCTTCCTATTTAGGTGCAGAGTTCTGTGTCGGCGTCGGAAATGGCACTGATGCCCTTGAGATTGCTCTTGAAGCTGCGGATCTTCCCCGAGGCTCTGAGGTGATAGTCCCTGCAAATAGTTTTATAGCCACCGGCGAAGCGGTAACAAGAGCGGGCCTTAAGGTAGTATTTGCGGACGTAGAGGACTACTACAATATATCGCCCGAGACCATCGGCAAAGTCGTGTCTCAAAACACCTCAGCCATAATACCAGTGCATCTTTATGGCCACCCTTGTGACATGGCAGGAATCATGGACGTTGCGCAACAAAAAGGTCTCAGAGTAATTGAGGATTGCGCACAGGCCCATGGAGCGAAATACTTAGGCAAAACGGTCGGTACTTTTGGAGATTTTGCAGCCTTCAGCTTCTATCCAGGGAAAAATCTCGGCGCTTTTGGCGATGCCGGCGCTGTGGTTTGTCAGTCTGAAAAAAATGCGCAACAGGTGAGGAAAATAGCAAATCACGGGCGTCTTGCGAAGTATGACCATGAGTTTGAGGGCCGAAATTCGAGGCTGGACGCGATTCAAGCCGCAGTGCTCTCTGTTAAATTAAAACATTTGGATGAGTGGACCGATCATCGGAAGAGGGTGGCTGAGTGGTATCGTGAAAACTTGTGTGGTGTTGATCAAATTAAGCTACCGCCACGTCTGTCGTTTGCCGATCACGTATACCACCTATTTGTTATACGCGCCGAAAAGCGCGATGAGTTAAAAGCTTATCTAGAAAACGCGGGTATAATGACGGGGATACACTACCCAATAGCATTACCCAAGTTAATGGCCTATGAGTATTTGCATGCTGATATAGACTCTACTTTTTACGGAAGCGTGGACAAAAAGTTGCTCAGCCTTCCTATGGGAGATCATCTTACCGAGGAACAGTGTCGTTACATCGCAACGACGATACGAAAATTTTTTAAGTAAAATAAGATACCGTCGCAGCCGCAATTTTTGAGTGGATATTCGGCTCGATGGGATGGGGGAGGTGTGCATCGATGATTGTTTGGTTAGTAAAGCTCGAGGAACCCATACCGCAATTAGACTCCTCGCGACCATATCGCATGTCAATGCTCGCTAGCGCACTAGTTGAAAGGGGGCACGAAGTCGTTCGGTGGTGCTCGGATTTTGATCACCTGAATAAGCGACGTTACGAAAACGTGTTTGGCGAGGATGTGGGTGGCCTATATAGAAGGGTTCTTGTTAATAAAAACTACAGGCTTAACCTGCTCAGTTCGTGCGTTGATTATGATAAGCCAGTCTCGTTTAAGCGTCTTTTAAATAACACTATAACCCAACATAGTTTTAGAAAGGGTGCCGCACATGAGGCTTCTCCAGATCTGATAATCTGTAGCATGCCCACGCCAGGAATGGCGTATCTAAGTAGCAGAATTGCAAGGCGAGTAGGGGCTGCTTTTGTGCTCGATGCCAGAGATATGTGGCCTGATATTCTGCAGTCCGAGTTGCACGGGATAAAGAAAATACTTGCTTACCCCTTGATTCTAACAATGCGAAGACAGCTTAAGTATGCCTCCAAAGCCGCCGATGCTTGCTTAGGCATCACTGAATTTTTCGTCGATTTTTTAATTGCTCATGCCGATAGAAGGCGGGGAGCCTTAGATAAATCATTTGCGCTGGGCTTTAAGGATCAGAGGGAGGAGTTTGATGAAGAGCTTGCCTTAAATTATTGGCATAAAAAGGGAGTTAATCTAGATTCGGATACCAAATTTATATATTTCGCTGGTCGCTTGAATAAAACAGTGTTCAATGCAATTGACCCTGTTATCGGCGCTGCCAAGGAGCTACAAAACAAAAAACGAAACGTCAAATTTGTTTTTTGTGGAAGCGGGCAATACGCAGATGCTGTAAAGAACAAATGTATTTCGCTTGCCAATATGGTTTTTGTGGGTGAAATTCCGCCAGAAAATCTGCAAATATTGAGGCAGAACTCGGTTGCCGCAATACAGCCAATTGAAAACAGAAAAGATTATTTAAACTCCCTATCGAATAAGTTTTTTGAGAGTATTAGCGCCGGATTGCCGGTACTTACATCGTTATCTGGCTTAACGCGCGATGTCGTAAATGAGAATCAATGCGGCTTGATTTACGATAGTGATAACGAGCTGTACACCGCAGTCTCAAGACTCTGTCAGGACGATGTGTTGAGGCTTAACTTGGCAACAAACGCTCGATCGTTATTTTTAAGTAAGTTCGAGAGTAGTCTTATTTACGGTAGCTATGCTGAGCACCTAGAACTTATATTGGAGACTTCTATGATACGTGACCATGGATTGGATTGAGTGCCTATTCACTTAGCATTTTGGATGGCAAAAATAAATGATTTCTAAGAGGGTTTTAGTATTAGCGCCGCACGCAGATGATGAGGTGTTAGGTATGGGGGGCACGATTGCTCGGCTGACAGCGAGCGGGTGTGTTGTAAAGGTGGCGGTTCTTACTGGTCACGGAGATAAACCGCATCCCATTTGGGGGGCGGATTTTTGGGAAACCGTGCGTCAGGAATGTAGACTTGCTGCTGGGATTCTTGGGTGTTCGGAGCCGATATTTCGCGAGCTACCTG
>Ga0115572_10001358_pt1 | contig 19883 bp, 15 predicted proteins | sample COGITO_mtgs_1206_FD_88681 | JGI IMG/M metagenome (GOLD analysis project Ga0115572, IMG submission 88681) | Pelagic marine microbial communities from North Sea - COGITO_mtgs_120607 | ecosystem: Environmental > Aquatic > Marine > Epipelagic | place: Germany:Helgoland, sampling site Kabeltonne... | reverse complement strand
TTAAAATAGAGCCACTGGCAATCATGACCGATTCACTAGCATAGTTTTCGGAAGCAATTAATTCAATTCCTTCGGTTTGTCTTGTTAACTCTTCTTTAATTAGAGATTCAATTTGGGTGTCTTTGAACATTTAGAAAATTTTAGGGCAAAGTTAGAATTATAGTGAAATTTTTGTTCTATTGTAAGCGAAAAATACTAACAAAAATGACATTGGATATAATGAAGATTGAACAAAATGGCTTAACTCTAAAGAAATAAAATAAAAATTCATTTGGTTTTCTAAGTTCAATAATTTACCTGTAATAAAAATTAAAAAAGAAATTAATAAAATTGAAAAACCACCAATTGAAAATAATTTTATAAAAATATCATGATTTTTCTTTTTAAATGTCCACATAGACACAATATATCCAATCACAAAGTATAATAAGGCAAAAGAAATTGATAAAATCCACTTGCAAACTTTTAGAGTCTGAATACTCATGTTTTTTATGATCAAATAAATGCTCGAATCTGTATAGTTAAATGGAACTAGATGGTCAATTTTGCTTAAAAGAAAATCAATTTGAAGATTGATGTTTATGAAAATATAATCTCTTAAAAATTCTAAGTTTAAGGTAAAAAAAATTAGGACTAGATATTTAATTTTTTGATTCATTTATATTAGAAAATTTCTTAATCCACCAAAACCACAAACCAAGCATAGAAAAATACACAATAATTTGAAATGTAATATTATGATTAAACTCTAAAATGAAAGGATTAACTGCAGAAATGTATGTAAGTAAAGCTACTCTTATTACGTTTATTATATGTAAAAAAAAAATACCGGTTGGAATAAACCACATCTTATTTATAATTCTTCCTTTAAACGCAATTACAAAAATGCTAAACAACCCAAAAACCTTAATTCCATTGCAGGGCTCACCAATCCAAACCCCATGATTGTAAGGGTAGTCTAATATTTTTGTAATAATCATATCTCCTTGGATTTCTGTAGATGTTTCAAAATTAAATAAAGAGAGTAGAAAGTTTGACTGATAACTTAACAATTCTGAAAAGGTTGTTAACAGATCAATTTTAAAATTTAAAAAGTCATCAAGTTTATATAAATAGTGGTAGAAAAAAAACCAAAATGTTATAAGCGGTATAAAGTATAATAGAAATTTAAATTCAGGTTTTTTTAAATCAAAGAAAAACAATTATTTGTTTTTTGAAAGAAATTTATAACCAAAAAGAATACTAATAAATGTGAAAATACTAATACCCCCATCAATTGGAATACAAGGAGGGGGCCAACAAGGTGTTCCACCAGGGCTTCCTGGTTGAGAAAAGTATTGTTGAGTGATTAAAATTATTATGATTACTAAAAACTTTTTTTTCATTATATTATAAAAGTATTGATTTATTTAATTTTATACTATTTTTTAGTGTTAAAATACGATATTTGTATATTAATAATTGTCAAAATTGGAAAACAAAAAAACATCTAACATATTAAGTCAAAATGATTTCATATGGCTTTTAAATGCTGTTCTTAAGAATTGGTATTTATTTGTTTTAATTATTCCATTAGCTGCTCTTTTAGGTTACATATATAATCATAAGCAAAAAGAATATCATAATACAAAAATTGAAATTCTACTAAAAACAAATGATGTTTATGATTACCAAGAAAATCTGCAAAGTAGCTTGGGTTTTTATAATTATTATGGAGACATTTCCAATCAAAAAAGAATCATTGGATCCTATGACATGATGCAAAATGTGCTACAAAGATTAGACTTATCGTGTTCTTATTTTATCGTTGGAAGATTAAATACCAAAGAGTTTTTTAACGAGTTGCCTTTCAAGGTAGACGTAAATGTTTTAAATCAAAATCTTTTTGAAATTCCAATAGCTTTTAAAATTTTAAATGAAAATCAATATGAACTGAGTTATGTTTTAAATGAGAACATACATATCCAAATACATTATTTTGATTCACTTCAAACTACCAATCATTACTCAATAAATACTCAATTAAATACATTTTTGGACTCTAAAAGAGCAGAAAATTTCTCTGAAATAAATTATCAAATCATTTTTCATAATGATAGTTACTGGGTTAATAATATCATTTCTAATTTATCTATTGAGAATATTGAATACACTTCTCTTTTGGTTGTTAATTTATTGGATGAAGTACCTGAGAGGTCTAGAATGATATTGGACACCTTAGCATATGAGTATATTGGATATACATTAGAAAATCAGTTCAGAATTAATGAGAATACTACATCCTATATAAATATTCAATTAGAAAATGTCGTAAATGTTATTGATTCCATTCAATATGAGTTACAAAATTTTAGAGACAAAAAGGGGATATTGAATGTAGATAAGGAATCTGAAAAGTATTTTCAGACATTAATGCTTCATAAATCTACTAAAAGAAATTTGGGGTTGAAAGTTAAATCTTTGCAAAATTTAATAATCTACTTAACCAAGTTAAAAGATGTAAACATTTCTCCTCCAGCTTTATATGTTTTGAATGATGACGAATATCTTAAAAACTCAATTAATGATTTTTATGAAAATCAGTTAATGAAGCTAGAGATGAACCATGGTTTTAAAACCGGCCATCAAGAGTTGAATAAAGTAAATGAGAAAATAATTAACCAAAGAAAGGATTTATTGATTTACATTCAAAATACAATCAGCGCTTTGGAATCTCAAATTAATGCTGAAATTGGTGAAATAGCTTACTATGAATCATTAGTTAAAAAAATACCTATTTCTGAGCGTGATATGGCATCAATACAAAGAAAACTTAAAATTAATGAAAAACTATATGACTTTTTGTTGGAGAAAAGAGCTACAACTTCAATTGCAAAATCTGGTATTGTACCTCAAACTAAAATAATAGAAAAAGCAAGAACTGTCGGGATAGTGGGTGGAAAAAATAATCAGAATATAATAATTTTCACCATTATCGGTTTTGCTATTTCGTTAATAATTTCTGTTATAAAAAGATTGTTTTTTGAAAAGATTCAACAGGTAAACGAATTATCTGATTCTACAAATGTTCCAATTTTAGGCGGAATTCCTTATTTACAAGATTTTAGTACAATTATGGACATTAGAATCAGATCTAAAGATAATTTTGTGGAGTCTCTTAGAGCAATACGAACATCTATGAATTTTTTGTTAACTAAAACTGAAAAAAGTAAGAATTTTAAATCATTTTTAATTACTTCTATTCATCCAGGTGAAGGGAAAACATTTTCTTCAATTAATATAGCAAGAATTTTTGCAAGCTCTGGAAAAAAAGTATTGATTGTAGATTTTGACATGCACAAACCTAAAGTTCATAAGGAATTAAATATTTCTAATGATATTGGTAACTCTACAAATCTTTCTAAAAAGTCTATTTTTCAAAATTCTTTAACTGAAATTGAGAAAAATTTATTTGTTATACCTAGTGGACCTGTACCTCCAAATCCTTCAGAGCTTGCTTTATCAGATAATGTCAAGGAACTTTTCGATTTTGCGGAAAATAACTTTGATTATTTATTTATTGATACTCCACCAGTTGGTTTAATTACAGATGCTTTAGTTTTGTCATCCATTGTAGATCATTCAATATTTGTAATGAATGTGAAATTTGCAAATAAGAAAGGTCTTAATTTTATAGAAGAGATAATACAAAAATCAAAGATTAAAAGCAATGCAATTATTTTAAATGGAGTTAGAAAAAGCAGACTTAAATACTACTACGGTAAGTATGGATATGGATATGGACATGGATATGGATATGGATATGGATATGGATATGGATATGGATACGGTTCTAATGAAAAATAAGATTTGTGTTAAATTATAAAATCTATCTTTCTGATGAAGGATATGGCCATATTGTAAGACAAAAAGCTATTCTAGAAAAGCTACATGATTATTCCAATAGGCAGGTCGATTTTACTCTACAAACCCAAAATCATTTAAAAGCTGCTAAAGATATTTTTGGAAAAGGAAATTTCGTTAATAAATACAATAACATATCATGGCAAAAGTTGGGAAGTGGTTCTCCAGATTTAGAAAAAATAAAAAAACATTACAAGAATTATGATTTAAAGTCTGCTGAATTTATAAGTAAAGAAAAAGATTTATCGGAATTTGATTTTTTAATTTCTGATTTTGTTTATGAAGCATTTCTATTAGGAAAAAAAAATAAAATTCCGTCTTTTGGAGTAGCACATTTTACTTGGGATTGGTTTTTTAGTAAATTATATCCACCAACAATTAATTCAAAGGTCATGAATTTATTTTTTAATTTTGCCAATAAGGCAGATAAAATTTACTTTCCATTATTTACACCAGTTGAAATTCTTAAACATTATAAAAACTCAGTTCAAGTTCCTCTAATTGTTAGAGAAAAAAATAATTTAGGGACAATCAATATTAAGAATTCTAATTTTAAAATTTTAATTATAGACAGTGGATCTAATTTACTTAAGCTTCATATCGAAAAGTCTCTTGAAAATCTTGCAAATTTAAAAGACATTCAATTTTTCTTAGCGAATGATTACCATTCAGACTTTGAAAATATTAAAAACATCCCTAAATCTCATTTGATGATGGACTATATAGAATCTATGGACTTAGTTATTGCAAGAGCTGGATTTAACACAATTTCAGAATGTATAGCTTGCAGAACACCTATGCTGTTAATAGGAGAAGCCATGAACCCTGAAATAAACGAAAATATAATAAATTTAAAAAATCAAGGTCTTGCTTCCTTTGTTTCAATTGATGAATTTCGTCTTGGTTTACATAGTTTTCTCCCAATTTTTTTGAAAAACGAGTTTAATTCATTAAAAACAAATATGCTAAACCACGAGCTACCAATTAATGGTGCGGAGGTAATAGCTAAGGACATTTTAAACTATATTAATTGAGAATAATTGCAATAATACCTGCTAGAGGAGGGTCTAAACGTTTAAAGAAGAAAAATATTTATCTATTTAAAGGTAACCCTTTGATATTTTATGCCATTAAAGCATGTAAACAGTCAAAAAAAATTGATGAGATATATGTTAGTTCAGATGATGATGAAATATTAAATATTTCAAAAAATTTCGGCGCCAAACCCCTTAAAAGACACCCAAATATTTCAGACGATAAAACCCCCAAGATAGTCGCTGTAAGAGAAGTTCTTAAGCATGAACAATTACTAAAAGATGGCAGACCAGATATTGTAATAATTCCACAAGCTAACTCTCCAGAAATCACTTGTAAAGAAATTGAAAAAGGAATAGAGTTTATGATAAAACATAATTTATGGGAAGTTATGTCTGCAGATAGAAACGGTATTCAAAATGCAGCATATAGAATAATAAGAGCTGATAAGATTGAAAATAATTATTTAAGTGCACATTGTGGGTTTATTACTTTTGATTGTGCTGATATTCATACAATTGAAGATTTGAATAAATTAGAAAACTCAGTTACATCATTTTAAAATAAGTATTTATTGTTACTATTTAACTCTACTTTTATTTTTACATTCAATTTAAATTGATAAAATAATTTATTTAATGTGCGGTATTGCAGGTTTTATTGGGAAAAAAGAAATTTCAAAAATCAACATTGTTGAAACATTAAATTTGATGAAAAATAGAGGACCTGATTTTCAGAGTTACTTTAACTTTTCTCATAATAACTCCAATATTTCATTATTACATTCTAGATTGTCGATTATAGATTTAGACCCAAGGTCAAACCAGCCCTATTTAGACAATAATTGTATACTAGTTTTTAATGGAGAAATATATAATTATGTAGAAATTAAAGAGGAACTAGTAGGAATGGGTGTTTCTTTTAAAACAGAATCTGATACAGAAGTTCTCATTAAAGCCTACCAAATATTTGGCGAAAAATGTGTAGATAAATTTGAAGGAATGTGGAGCTTTGCGATTTATGATAAAAACAAAAACAAACTTTTTTTATCCAGAGATCGTTTTGCAGAAAAACCCTTGTTTTATTATGAGTCATCTGAAGGTTTTTATTTTGCATCTGAAATTAAGTTCATTAAGAAATTATCTGGAAATAGTTTAATAATAAATACCAATCATTTAAAAAGATATTTAGTTAATGGACATAAATCACTTCATAAAACTTCAGAAACTTTTTATAATGGAATTAAGGAGCTTGAATTTGCAACAAATTTATCTTTATCGAATAATAAGTTTAATCAATATAAGTATTGGATACCAACTTATTCTCCAACAAATATTTCAGAAACTGATGCTATTGAGGGTGTTAATCACTTTTTAAAGAAAAGTTTAAAACTAAGGTTGAGATCTGATGTTCCGCTCGCATTTTGCCTAAGTGGTGGAGTGGATTCAGCTAGTTTAGTTTCTTTAGCAGCCAAAGAGTTTAATTATGATGTTACTACATTCTCAATTATTGATAATGACAAAAGATATAATGAGCTTGACAATATAGAATCAACCGTTAATGATATTGGTTGTAAAAGTTTCAAAGTTAAGTTAGACTCTAATAACGATAATATAACCCGACTTGAAAACCTTGTGAAATACCATGATGCACCAGTTGCTACAATAAGTTATTTCATTCATTCTTTGATATCTGAAGCTATATCATCAAAAGGATTTAAAATTTCTATATCTGGAACAGGAGCCGATGAAATTTTTACGGGTTATTATGATCATTTCAATTTGCATCTTAACGAGATTAAAAATGATAAAGATTTTGAAACATATTTATTAGACTGGAAAAGTCAAACACTTCAATATGTTCGTCATCCTGATCTTAGGAAACATGATTTGTATTTTGAAAATCCAAATTTAAGAAATCATATTTATTTAAATAATGATTATTTTTCCGATTTTCTAAAAACACCTTTTAAAGAAGAGTTCAAGGAATTTAATTACACACCTTCCTTACTTCGAAATAGAATGATGAATGAGATGTTCCACGAAGTAGTAAGAGTTATTTTACATGAAGATGATTTAAACTCAATGTTTTATTCATTAGAAAATAGAAGTCCTTTTTTAGATAAAGATTTATTTGAGTTCGTTTATTCTATTCCGAGTAAGCTTCTTATTAAAAACGGTTATGCCAAAAAATTACTAAGAACCTCTATGCAGGGTGTCTTAAATAATAAAGTAAGACTTGATAGAGAAAAGAAAGGTTTCAATGCTTCAATAAATTCAATAATTAATTTTAACAATAAAGAGCATCTAGATTATATACTTGATGATTCAAAAATTTTTGAATTTGTTAAAAAAGATAAAATAGAGTCATTATTAAAGGCAAAAGAATATTCAAATAGTTTTAAAAAGTTTTTATTTAATTTTATAAATACAAAAATTTTCATCTCTTGAAATCATGAAATTAGTAATTAAAATTCTTGTATTGCTTTTGTGTTTTTCAAGATTTCTTTACTTAGATCAAGATGTTCCATCCTACATGATTTCTGGAATTTCGCAAGAAGATGAATCATATTACTCAATAGGTGCTCTTTTAAGATATTATAATGACGTTGAAAAAACAGACACCAATTATAGTTCACATTCTGGAGATCTAGTTTGTTTGTATAGTACTCCTTTAACCTATCTTTCATTTCATGCTCTTGGAAATAATTATTGGGGACTTAGGTTTATGATTCCGCTTTTGTCAATCATAATTATTTTTTTTTTATATAGAATTTCTGAAAAATATATTCATTCGCAAACACAAAAATATTTTCTAATACTGTTGCTTTTAACAGATTTTTATTTTTTCAATTTTAGTAGGTTTCAGACACCTCAGATTTATTCAATACTTGCTATAAGTTTTGCTTTATTTTGCTATTACCATATTAAAGATCCTAGGAAGAAAATTTTTATAGTTTCTTTCCTTGCAATATCTTCTGTTTTATTTGTTTATGTCTATAATATATTTTTTGTTTTTGGTGTGGTATTCTATTTTTTGACCTATATCATTGAAAATAAAAATATAAGACTAATTTATTTTCTAATTTTAGGCTGCTTATCTTCGTTTATTTTATTTTTAATTACTCTTTATTTTATGAGTTTTAGCTTAGTAGATTATTTGGAGATATTTATGGATTTCAATGATAAAAGAAGTGCAGTTTCAGTTGATGTTTATAATGGGACTTCACACTTTATAGCTTCTGCCTTAAGAAATTATTCTTCAATTTTTTACACAAATCTTTTTAGATTTAATTCTATTTGGTTGTTCTTTTTGGTTTATGGATTTGTATTTAGAATTAAAGAATTAATTCAAAAAGGATTTAAATCAAAAAGTACTGATTTATTATATTTTGTTATAATATTTGCTTTTTTTCAAGCTATATTTTTAAATAGTTATCCATTTAAAAAATGGATTGTATTGCTTCCATTTGTTTATTGTTTTGGAATAGAATTTTTCAAATCTCTTTCCCAGTATAGTTCAAGGAATTTAATAATTCCGTCTGTTTTGACCTTTCCTATAATGATTAATTCTTATCGAATAAATAATTCATATGAATATTGGGAAGGGTTTAATTATGGTTATTATGAAAATCTTTCTTTTTCTATTTCATTAATTCCAATTACAATAACTACTTTATTTATTATTTCAAATTTTATGATAATTAAATCATCTTACAAAAAAATATTATTTTCTTTTATTATTGTATTGAATTCAATAATTTTATTGAATGTTTTTTACGTAAATAAAAAATTTGAATTAAGAAACTACCTAACTGAATTAAAACCCTTGCTTGAAGATCAATATTTAATTGACGGTTTTCCTCATTCCTATAGTTTATATACAAACTCTATTCCTATTTTAAATCCTTATTCAAATAATTACGATTCGAATTCATTTCTAACCCTAGATCTTGATAAACCTGATAAAAAAAAATATGTTTTAAAAAAAGAAATGAGAGTTAAGAATGAAGAAAACATTTATAGTAGTAAATTTACATTGATAGAAAAAAAGTCTTTAAAATTTTACAATTTAAAATTATACGAATTAAAATAATATGTTTATAATTTCAGAAATATCACCACAGTTTAGCGGTAAATTAGAAGTAGCAGAACAAATGATTTTGCAATCTAAGTTAGCCGGAGCTGATGCCATCAAAGTCCAGTTATATACTGAAACCCAGTTTGGATCAGAGAGAGCTTATTTATCTATGACATATTCTGATTTGGAAAGACTTAAGAATTTTGCAGATAATTTAAATATACCTCTGTTTGCTACTCCTTTTACATTGGATAGAATGGATTGGTGTTTGAAGTTGAACCTTCCTTATTTAAAAGTAGCTGCTAGAATGCATTTAGAAAGCCCAGATTTAGTTAAAGAAATTATGAAGCAAAATATTCCAACATTTGTTTCAATACCATCTGATTTACATCCTGATCGTGTTCAAAAATTCGATCATGCAACCTATCTTTACTGCATAGTTAAATACCCAACTAGAGTTGATGAATTTTCAATGCCGGATTTTAATAAATCGTGCTTCAAAGGAATTTCAGATCATACTCTTGGTAACTCCGGTGCTTTATATGCATCCGCTCATGGGGCATCCTATTTAGAGAAACATTTCACTTTGCAGAATTCACATCAATTTATTACAGAACAAGCTCACCTTGGAGCTATGACAATGGACGATCTATCATCAATAAAGAATATTTCTAAAGAATTCGAATTAATAAGGCATGAAAAATAATATTTATTTTAAAACCTTATCTAAAATCTTTTTACTATTTGATAAAGAACTAAAAGTTAAATCTATTTTAGTTACTATTTTAGTTTTAATTAATGTATTTATTGAACTTGTTGGTCTTACTTTAATTTTTCCTATAATATTAATAGCATTAGATTTTGAAGTTCTTTTGTCTAATTATTACATATCTCGAATTGTTAATTATATTGGATTTTCATCTCAAAAAAATATCTTAATATTTTTTCTTTTTTCTATTCTATTCATTTTTTTACTAAAAAATCTATTATCGATTTTTATACAAAAAAAACAAATAAATTTTGGTCTATATGTTGGTCAAAAATTCACATACCATGAGTTTAAGCTATTAACCGGATTAAATTTATTAAATATTAAAAAATTAAAATCTACAATAGCTGAAAGAAATATTGTGACGATACCATATTTTTTAGTAAACTTTATAATTCAACCGACCATTTTAATTACAACAGAAATTCTAGTTTTAATGGTAATTCTTTTTTCATTAGTGATTTATGATTGGAAAATAGTAACTCTTATTTTTTTGACTGTTTTTCCTCCTTTTATTTTTGCATATTTTTTTTCAAGAAATAAAATAGAATATTATTCTAGAAAAATTATTGATTTAACTCCAAAAGTTAATCAATGGGTATATCAATCTTTTTTTGGTTTTGTAGATATGAAAATTCTTTCTAAAGAGGATTATTTTATGAATAACTTCAAATCTAATTTTTCAAAAAAAAACTATTACTTTGGTTGGCAATCTTTGTTTAAAACTATACCCGTTAAAATAGTAGAGATTTCAATTGTTTTTATGTTGATAGTTGTGATAATTTACGGTTTTTTTTTCGTGAATGATAAAAATAGTTTTTCAATTTTTTTAACTGTATTTTCAGTCTCTTTGTTTAGAATTATTCCATTAACAAATAGGTTAATTCAATCAATGTTGCTGCTTAAGGGGTATCAATATATTTTTGAAATTATAAATCCATTAAAAGCAATAATTAAAGACCCTTTTTCGACTGAATCTCCATCAGAATTTACTTCTCTTTCACTTAATTCCATTTCCTTTAATTATGAAAAAGAAAATATTATAAATAATTTATCAATTGAAATTAATCGTGGTGATTTTATTGGGGTTTTAGGAGAGTCTGGTTCAGGTAAAACTACTCTTATAAATATTATTTTAGGATTTTTTAAACCAAAAAATGGTGCCATTTTTTTTAATGGAAAAAAAATGAATAATAATAAATCATTGCAAAATATTATTGGCTACGTTCAACAAGATGTTTATATAATGGATGGCACAATTAAAGAAAATATTTTATTTGGTTCTGATATTCAAGACGAGGAGAAATTACGCTCTATTTGTTTAAAAGTTAATTTATTAGATTTTGTAAACTCTCTTGAAAATAAGTTTGATACAAAAATTGGTGAGCTTGGTTCGCTTATTTCTGGAGGCCAAAAACAGAGAATAGGCATAGCTAGGGCAATATATAATAATAGGAAAATTTTAATTTTAGATGAATCTACTAATTCATTAGACCATAAAACAGAAGAAGAAATTTTTAAGTTATTAAAAGAACTTAATAATAATGGTTTAACTTTGATTATTATTGCTCACAATCATAAATTGTTCAAAAACTGTAATAAAATAATTGAGTTGAAAAACAATAATAACAGAATAATATCTAAGGTGATCTTTTAAATCTTTAAATTGAAATGATGATTACATGTTCTAAATGTTACTTTTTTTTATTTAATTTATTTTTATTTACAACCATTGGATACTCTCAAGTTGCTATTTTTACTTCTACCACAAGTGGAGATTTTGATAATCCAGTTGGTAATCCAGGTTCACCCTGGAGTATTACTAGTGGTACCGATTCGGATGGAGTACCAGATAGAGGTGATGAGATTATAATTAATGTTGGACATACAATCACAGCTTCTAGCTCAACTATTTCTGAAGTATCTAGTTTTACTAATAACGGAACTTTAATTTTAAATTCAACTCATGAATTTAGAGTATGGGGATCTAATAATGTTTTTTTAACTGCAATTACTTCTACTAATAGTGGAACTATTTCAGGCGCGGGAATATTATATTTTATTACTAATAATAATTTTTCTAATACTGGTACAATTCCATCTGCTGAGATAAAATCAGGTTACGGAACTACAGAATTTATATCTGATCTTACAGTTAATGGTAGGTTATATTTAGCTTCATCTGGAACTTTTAAAGTGAATAATGGTAATATTTTAACTTTAAATAATCAAGTTAGGGGACTTTCTGGGACAAACTTTATTAATGAAGGAACAGTAATTGTTAACGACTCTAGATTTTTCACTTCAGGAACTTCTACAAGTTTATCCTTTACTACTACAAGTGGACACTTAAACTGGAATAACTCTGGAAATTTACCCATACCGGTAAGTTCGACTTATAAAGATTTAACAATTTCTAATTCATGTTCTTACAACTCAGATTTTAATGTTACTGGAAATTTTATTAATAATGCTACTTTCACACCTTCTTCTTCTGGTTTAAATATTAATTTTAATGGTTTATCTTCTCAGGATATTTCGGGTTCTGGAATTTTAAATGTTAAAAAATTAACTTTAAATAATTCAAATGGACTTCAATTATCATCAGGAACCATTAATATTGAAGAGGTAATGGAGTCTTCATCTGGATCTTTCACCCAAAATGGAGCTAATATTGTTTTAAAGAGCACAATTGCAGATAATGCTGGTATGATTAAAGTTAATAATGCTTCAGATTTTTCTTACTCTTCTGGCTCATTTAACGTAGAAAGATTTTATAATGCTTCTTCCAATGGTTGGCGAATGATATGCTCGCCAGTCAAAAATTCAACTTTATCCGATGTTGACGATGAGTTTATATTTTGCGGAGTTAACGGTGCTTCTGCTGGAAATAATTTCTCTTATGCAGGCTGCGGTAGTTTTTACAGCGTTTTATCTTACAATGAAGTAACCGACGATTATTCAGAAGTAACAAGTATTAATCAATCTATCTCAGCTGGTAATGGTACTCTTATCTACACTAGTTCTGGATCTAAAACATTAATTATGGGAGGCGCCAGATCACCAAATTTTGATGCTATTTCTTATCCTGTTACTAGAAATGGAAATGGTTATAATTTAGTTTCTAATCCCTATCCAGCCACGATAGATTGGAGTGTATTTCAAGGTGCAAATTCTATCCAAAATGCGCATTGGATATTCAGCGGAGATGCTGGAAATTTTTTATCTAGCACGAATAATATTCCACATAGCCAAGGATTCTTTATAAATGCTAATTCCAGTGGAAATATTAGTTTTAATGTAAATCAAACAATAAACTCACAAGCAGGTTTTGTGAAATCTGTAAATGGTATAGATTTACCACTTAGTATTAAAATAACATCTGATCAAAATTCATATTTTGATTATGCTCATGTAGAGGTGAGTCCCAATTTTTCATCTGCTTACGATTCTTTAAATGAGATTACTAAATTTTATTCTCCATATCCTGAATATGCCCCCAATATATATTTTTTAGATAACGATAGTAATGACCTAGATAGAATTTGTATCAATAACAACCAAGACGAGGTCTTGTTTTTTGATGTAAAGGTGGGAAGTTTAGCACATGGCAACTATACAATTGATTTTGAAAATATTTCTCAGTTTATGATTGGATCTTGTATTTCAGTTGAAGATTTACATACTGGAATTTCTACAGATTTAAGACTAGACTCAAATTTTATATTTATTTCTGATTCAACAGCTATTTCACCAAGATTTAAAATGAATATTGAAGTAGATTACGATATCCATGTAACAAATTCAACTTGTTTTCAAGACAGTTCTGCATTTGTAAAATTATATGGAAATGGTATTCAAGGAAGTTATTTTAATTTACTTGATTCTTCAGCTTTAGTTTTGGATTCTGTTATAGCAAGTAGTGATTCATTATCTTTTAATAATTTAAATGCAGGTGTTTTCAATATTTCTACAAACCATAATGGAAGATGTTCCGTTGAAAGTCAAGATATTTTCATTCTTGAACCTGAAAATGTGATTTCAAATTTCACCACAGTATCTGATACGTTTTATATCGATTCTGGTAATACCAGTATATATTTCAATAATCATTCTACAGGGACATCTGTCTATTTTTGGGATTTTGGAGATGGAACTTTTTCTAATGAAAAATATCCCTTACATGAATATAATTCTTCAGGCAATTACAATGTTATCTTGACTTCATCCATAGATAGTTCACTCTCATGTCAAGATATTTTTTCTAAATTAATTTTTATTGTAGACCAAACATTTTTAAATATAGCAACAGATAAAATCAATAATACTAACGTTCTGTATTTTGATAATTCTGTTCATTTTAAAAACTTTAATAATTTTAAATATGTTTCAATTTACAACTTAGAAGGAAAGTTGTTGTTGAAAACACGTTTTTCAAAAAACATAAACGTTAATCATCTTAAAAAAGGTTTATATATTGTTTCATTAGAAAACGATAATAATATTATAAATCAAAAACTATTAGTCCATTAAAAGTGTTTTTAAATTTCTTTTTAAGTTTAATATTTTTTATTGTTCTCAAACCATTTAAACTTTACCCATCAAATTCCTATAGGATCGTAATAGAACACTTATTTGGGAAGTCTTTTAAATTTACAGAAAAATCAACTTATGATAGACTTATTGTTATTAAATACTATTTCAAAGTCTTAGCTTATAAAATTAGTCCTCTAAATAAATTAAATGATAATGAAATTCTAATTTTTGATAATTCCTCAAAATCTAAGAAAATAAGAATAGAATTCTTGTCCTATTATCTTAAAAATAAAAATTTTAATTTTATTAGCTATTGCGATTTATGTTGTTTTAAATCTAGATTTGAAAAAGTTATTTTTATTGCTATTTCCTTACCATTTGTTTTAATTTTTTTTGTATTAAGTCAGTTTTTTAAATATCAATCGTCAATAGCATTATTTGTTGAATATTCATTAGTAATTTCAAATCTTCTTAAAACTTTACGTAAAAATAATCAATTAAATAAAATTTATTATTTTTCTATTTATGAAAGAGAATCAAATTTCTTTTCTAAAGTAATAATTAATCATACAGGGATTGAAGTTGTGAAAATTTCCTCAGATACACCTTTAATTTTTTGGAATCAATTTATTCTGTGTGATAAATTATTATTATGTAATTCTTACCAATATGATGAATTAAAATCTAAACAAATTTGCACTCAAATTTCTGATGTTGAAATTCTAGGACCAGAAAGATCTTTTTCTTACCGGAACTTATATAATCAAGATTCTTCTACTCCCTCTAATACAATTGGGTTTTATTCAACAGCTTCATGGGTTAGAGATAAAAATAATGCAATTTTCCAAGGTGTCGATTTTACAAAAATAGAATTAAAAGTGTTAAAAGTTATAAAACAAATTGTTCAGGAAAATAAAAAAAATAAATTATTTATATTACTTCATCCAAAAGAAAAAAAATATAGTATTAAAGATTTAAAAACTCATTATTCTAATATACTGGGTAGTGATATTGTTTTTGAATTTTTAAATTACAACCAATCAACTGCTCAATTATTTGATAAAATTGACTTAGGAATTTCTTTTAATTCCTCTGTAATTCATGAGAGGCTTTATTGCGGTTTTAAATCTATATTGTTTCCTAACAATCCTGATTTCCCTTTAATAAACTCTCCGTTATCAAATATTTGTGCAAGTTCAACTTTAGAATTAAAAAAATTAATAGATGAAAGCTTGAATATGTCCACTTCTAATTTCTTTAAAATTTTTGATTTACAACCTTATTCATTTAGAAAGATAAATTTATAATTTGTGCGGGATTCTTTCATATTATTCTAAAAGTAAGATATCCGTTTTTGATCTTCAAAATTTTAAACATTCATTAAAAAGTATAAAGCATAGAGGACCAGATGGTGAAGGTATTGTGCTAATAAATACCAAAACTGGTAATTCTAAGGTTATTGATACTGTTGATACTCCCAATGAATGTTTTTCTAAAACTAAGTTTAATGAAAATGACGATTTTAACCTGATTTTAGGTCATAGGAGATTGAAAATCCTTGACTTATCATTTAAAGGTCATCAACCAATGAATTTTAATAAAAGTTGGTTGACTTATAATGGTGAAATCTATAATTATATTGAAATTAGAAACGAACTTAAATTATTAGGATATAATTTTATTACAGATTCAGATACAGAAGTACTTTTAAAAGCATATGACCACTGGGGAGTTAATTCTTTAAATAAATTTAATGGAATGTGGTCGTTTGTTTTATGGGATGGTAATAAAAAAAATATTATTATATCAAATGACAGATATGGAATAAAACCATTATATAAATTTAACTCTACAAAGGTTAAGATATTTTTCTCTGAAATTAAACAGTTGAAATATTTCAAAGAAAAAATTACATTTAATGAAAAAAATTGCGAATTATTTTTAGATTCTGGTTATCAACCATTTGAAACAGAAACATATTTTAATGAGATTAATAGATTTAAAAAAGGAGCTTACGAAATAGTAAATCCTGAAAAAGATTTATCAACTATTAAAAAATATTATTACTTAGATATTCAAACAAATAGTCATTTTAGTTTAGGTGAAACACTTGAAGAATTTAATAATTTATTTCAAGATGCAGTTTCTTTAAGAACAAGATCCGATGTAGAAATAGGTATTGCTATTTCTGGAGGCGTTGATTCATCTTTAGTTTTAGAGAAAATTTCAAATTTAAATTCATTCAAATCTAATAATTTACAGTCATTCTCTGCAATTTTTCCAAATACTGATGATGATGAATCATTTTTCATTAATAAGTTATTAGAACAATTCCAACTTAAATCAACGTTTATAAATCCTATTGAATTTTTAGATTTTGATTCTTTCAAGGATCATATTTATGCTATCGAATTTCCTCCATCATCAATGTCTTATTTTTCTCAATTTATTTTAAATAAATCAATTAATCAATGCAATGTAAAAGTAAATCTTGGAGGTCAAGGAGCAGATGAAATTTTTGGTGGTTATCACAAACATGTGTATGTCTACTTACGTTCATTAATTATTAGAGGTAGAATAATTAAATATCTTTCAGAAGCCAGATCATTTTCTAAACTTAAAAAAATTAATTTAATAAAATTACATAAAATTATATTAGACGATATTGTTATCTTATATTCCTTTAAGTTAGGATTAAAAGAAATAGACAATCGTCTTTTAAAATATACCTTAAAAGTAGATAAACTTTCAGATTATTTACTTTCAGATTTCAATACTTTAACTCTTCCAATGTTTTTAAAAGCTGACGATGGTAATTCAATGGCTTATGGTGTGGAAACAAGATTACCATTTATGGACTATAGAATTGTTAACTTAGGTTTTAGTATACCTGAAAATTTTAAAATATTTAATGGATGGAATAAATATATCCTTCGAAAATCTTTTAAAAAAATTAATAATGAAATTAAATGGAGAAAAGATAAAAAGGGATTTACATCTCCTTTCAGAGAAATGTCATCAAAGATTTTTAGTAAAGTTGATATTTCTGATAAAGAATTTAGAAAATATTCTTTAGATGTTTTTAAAGATAGTTTTAATTTTAAATAGTTTATTATTTGGAAAACAGTTATGGATATAAAAAAAAGCATCTATTATCGATTAAAATCAATTTTAAAAAAAATAGAATTAAAGGATATAGCCTTTAGAAATAATATTGATTTAAATAATATTAAAGAGTCTTCATTTTCAGATATAGAGTCTATGGAAACAATATCTAATTATCTTACAAAGACTAATGTTTTAATTGATATTGGTGCACATAAGGGTTTATTTAGTAAAACAGCAAATTCTTTCTTTTCATTTGACAAAACAATATGTTTTGAACCCAATAAATTATTAATTGATGTAATTAAAAAAAATAATAGTAACATTAATTTAATAATAGAGAATATTGCTTTATCAGATAAAGAAGGTACTGCAACTTTTCATCTTCACGAAGATTCATCTATGAATAGTATTATAGAATCTAATATTGATGTTTTAAAATCTGAATTTCCTTGGGACAATCCAGATTTACTTGGTAAAAATTTGGTTCCTACAAAAACTTTAGATAATTATATGAAAAATTTTGATTCTAAAAATCAATCCCTTTTTATAAAGATTGATACTCAAGGTAACGAGCTTAATCTACTTAAGCATAGTGTTCAAACATTAAAAATTACTAAAGTTTTACTTATTGAATTTATGTTTTTAAATCCTTATAAAAATGATTTTTCTTTTTTTGATCTAATTTCTTTTTTAAATATGCATGATTTTATTTGTATGGGAGCTTTAACTATTTTTAAACGACCTTCAAAAAAGATTAGTGGTGTAGATTTTTTGTTTGTGAAAAAATAATTTACTTTAATTAAATATCATATTTATTAATAAACTAATGAAAGTCTCTATTGTCATTCCATTCTATAATATGCAAGAATTTATTTTAGATTGCATGAACAGTGTTGAGAATCAAAAATATAGAGAAATTGAAGTAGTATGTGTTAATGATGGTAGTACTGATGGCTCTCAAAAAATTCTTGAAGAATTTATTTCGTCATCTAAATTGGAAATAAAATTAATAAATCAAGATAATTTAGGTGCTCCAAATGCACGAAATGCTGCTTTAAAATATTGCAAAGGAGACTACATTCAATTTTTAGATGCTGATGACATTTTACTACCAATGAAAATTGACAATCAAATAAAATTGGCTCATCAAAATAATTTTCCAGATTTAATTGTAGGTAGTTATAAGTCTATTGATTTAGAAAGTAATTTACTTTCAAAAAATACTTATAATCCATCTGTTAATTATAATTTGTGGGAGAATTTAATGAATACAAATTTAGGTAATACTTGTTCAAATTTATTTAAGTATGACATGTTTGAAAATAAAATTAAATGGGATGAAACTTTAAAAAGTTCTCAGGAATACAATTTGATATTTTCATTATTGAAAAATAAAATTGCTGTAATTTTTGATTCTCAAATAAATACATTAATTAGAATAAGAGCACATGGATCTATTTCAAAATCTAATATTGCAGGAAAATGGGAAAGATATGTAGATTTAAGAGTTAGAATAATAAATTACCTAAGCGTTAATGAACCTGAAATCTTAAACGATCGGTTAATGCAAGTTTTTTTTTCTAAAATTAGAATACTTTATCCATATAATCCTAAACTTGCTAAATCTTATTATAAAGAATTTTTTTCATGCGATTTCATTCCTGAAATGTCATCTAATAATAGTAGGCTTTATGTTTTTCTATTTAAAACATTTGGTTTTGATAATACTGAAAGAATCAAGTCATTTACAAAAAAACTAAATTTTAAATAGAGTGATATTCTTCTGCTTTAATGAAACATATAATGGGATTTTCAAATCTCAGGTTATTGATGTTTTAAAAAATTATAATGACCTAGGATTTAAAATTAAATTAATTTCCATTATTTCAGTTAGAAATTTTCTTGCTGAAAGAAAAAAAATTAAAAAGGAATATCATTTTAGTTTGGTTCTTCCAATGTTTCCTTTTTTAAGGTTTTGGACTGTTAATAGATACTTCTTACGTTTTTTCTTTAAAAAATCAGAACTAATTATCGCAAGAGGAATCTTTGCAACTAATCTTGTTTTTTTAACTAAACTGAAAAATTGTAAAGTTATTTATGATGGCCGTGGAGCCATAACATCAGAACAAGATGAATTTGGAGTATATAATGGTTCAGGATTAGAAAATAAAATATTTAAAATTGAACAAAAGGCAATTTTAAATTCTAATTATAGAATCTCTGTTTCAGAAAAATTATTGGAATATTGGAAAAAAGATTTTTTGTATAACAGCAAAAATCATGTCATTATTCCTTCTTGTGCTAATTATGAAATTAAAAAAAAGGATTTTGCAGAAGAAAAAATAAATAAAGAAGATATTCCAGAAATTTTACCAATTTTACCTTTAAGAAATACAGTTTTATTTCCTGGTGTTGTAATTCCAATTACTGCTGGTAGAGATAAATCTATCCA
>Ga0115572_10001356_pt1 | contig 19888 bp, 22 predicted proteins | sample COGITO_mtgs_1206_FD_88681 | JGI IMG/M metagenome (GOLD analysis project Ga0115572, IMG submission 88681) | Pelagic marine microbial communities from North Sea - COGITO_mtgs_120607 | ecosystem: Environmental > Aquatic > Marine > Epipelagic | place: Germany:Helgoland, sampling site Kabeltonne... | reverse complement strand
TTTTTTAGATTTTTTAGATTTTTAGATTTTTAGATTTAAAATTTTTAAATTTTTTTGTTTTTTATATATTTTGTAATTCAATAAATTAGTCATCATATTTATTCCAGTTAATAGGACTGGTGCTCAATTTACCTACTCTTTTTTCCCAGTTACGATAAGGTCTACGAGGTGCATTTGGTGTATTAGTAGTACTAGAATTATAAGAACGAGGTGTAGTAGGAGGTGTAGACGACTTGTAAGAATGTTCAATTGTAATACGAGGGAGCTGTGAATTAAGATCTTTGCGGTCAGGACGAGTGATGCGACTAGCAGAACACTTCCAAAACCATGGATCATTATAAACAATATTAATTGTTTTACCATCAATTAGATCGTGTCGGATTTTTTGAATCCATTCAGCATCAGACCATGTGTTAAAATGAACAAATACACGTTTAAATGTATCACCATTATCATTAACACGACGAACAACGTCAACTCGTTCAATGGTATTTTTACCAAACAATTCTTCAAATACTTGTTTAATATAGTTCCATTCAATGTTATCAAAAACACGTGGAATACAAATGCTAGGTGTAGATTGAGAAATAGATGACATATTTATTAATGTATTAATAATAGAAATATATAATTAAAATATTTCAATTTTATTTACATTGTGAATTACATGCGAATTCCTGTATAATGATATACCACGATACCCATTTTTTTTGTTTTAAGAAAGACAAAAGTAGCTGTTAGGAATTCATAATGTTATAATACAACTAAAAACTTTAAGTAATTTATATAAAGATAAAAAAATAAAATTGATTATATTTACAAAAAATACAAAGAACGTAGAAAAGAAAAATATGTCAAATATATTTAAGAGAAAAAATAATGATAGAAAAGGTAATAAAAAATATATTCCTCCAAATAGAAAGATGGTAGAACATAAAAAGATAGAAGAGAAAAAACAATTCATTATGGAAAATAATAGTTTTCCATCATTGGGAGAAAAGAAAGAAAATACAAATAAAAATAACAATTTGAATTATAAGAATGTAACAAATAATATTATAATTGAAGAAGAGATAACAGATAAAGTAAAACCAGGATGGGTTGCAATTAAAAGAGAAGGAAATAAAACAAAATTTGAATATGGTAAAAAAACAGAACATCGTATTGAGCAGGAAAAAATAAAAGAAGAACTAGAAAATGAAAGAAAAAGAACAGAAATAACAAGAGGACTAGACAAAATGATTGATAAATATTATGAATTTTGGTTGTCAATGAATTATGCTTGTGGTGATACTTCGCCATATTGGGAAATTGTTAGTAATCTAGAATATGAAGATGATTACATGAATGATATAGAGAATGAAGAAATTGAAGACGATGATATAAAAGAAACATATACACCAGTGAAAAATAAAACAGCTATTAGTTATTTTTAAAATAAGTAAATATTATGGAATATTAAATGATAGAAGATGAATTTGATGATGATTGGATAAAAAATTTTGAAAATAGTGAAAATAAATATAATATTTTTTATAAAAATAAACAAAAAAATATAAGTTTTTTTTATTTATATGTAAATGAAAATAACATTTTAGAACATATAAAAAAAGAAGTAGTATTGTTAGATAATGACTCAGAAGTAAAAAGAAATAAATTAATAGGCATAATCAAAAATAATGAAATAGAAAAAATGAAAAAGTATAGATTAAAATCAATATTGAAATATAATATAACATTAGAACCAGAAAATATAAATAAATTTTTAAAAAATCAAGAAGATAATGTAAATTACTTGAATTCTATAAAATATTTACATGATTTAAAAATAGAAAATAGTATCAAATTATTAGAAGACATAAATAGTGTATATTTAATTTATAAAGAAAATAACAAAAAAATAAAAAATACAAATAATAGTACAAAAAAAATAGTAATTAAGAATAATTGTAAAAAAACAAGATATAAAAGAGTTTAAATAAAAATTGGTGATAATAAGAATAAAGATAATTATATTCTAGATATTTTTTTTTCAAACATGAAGTATGGAGAAAAAGGTAATCTAGAATATAATTGGACAACAAATAATATAAAAAATAAATTAGTAGAATTCAATTATCAACTAGTAAGAACAAGTAATTTACAAGAATTAGAAGATGTTTACAGAGAATTAATAAATGAAACATTTTGTAGTATAGATGAAAATATAACAATAGAAAAACGAGATTTAGCAAACTTAACTTATAAATTAATAGGAGAAACACGAGATGTAATACTAGGAAAAGGAGAATACAACTTGACATATATGATGATATCAGTAATAGCACTAGAAGCAGAAAAGATAGATTGTTTTAAAACAAAAAATAATATGATAAAATTAGCTCAATATGCAATATATAATTTGATATATCAAGAATCAAATTATCATCAATTAGGAAGTTGGAAAGATATAAAATATTTCAGTGAATTTTGGAGAAAAAAGAAAAATGTAGATTCAAAGAATGAAAAAGAGTTAGTAAATTTTGCAAATAACGATAATATAATGAAATATATAATAGAATTAACATGTAATACATTATTTATGGAGTGTGAAAATAAAAATTATAGTTTGTTAGGGAAATGGTTACCGCGAGAAAAATCAAAAAAATTTGGTTGGTTAAACAAATTGTTAGCCTACAAATATTACGATTACTATATAGAAAATGCAAATAATATTGAAAAAAAAATAAAAGCAAAAAAAAAGTGTATTCAAAATTTCCGAGTAGTATTATCACATATAAATAAAGTATTGCAAACCACACAAGTATATCAATGTGAAAATAAATGGAATAAAATAGATTTTTCAAAAAATGTTACAAGTATTACAATGAGAAAACAAAGTTTAGCATTTCAAAATGTAGATAAATTAAACAACAAACGTAAACATAAGTATGATATTCAAAATAACACAAGAGAAACATGTTCCGAAAATTATAAATTTTTTTTAGAAGAATGCAAAAAAGATAATATTAAAATGAAAGGGAAACAAGTTTCAATAATAGATTTAGTAAGAGACGCAATAAATGTGAATGAAGAAAATAATAATGAAATAGATTGTATAAATCGACAATGGGAATCAAATAAAAGTTATAATTCAGAATTACAACATATGTTACCGTTAATAGACATATCAGATAGCATGAAAATAAATAATAGAGAATCATTATATTCAGCAATAGGATTGGGATTAAGAATAGCAGAAAAGTCAAAAATGGGAAAACGCGTAATAGCTTATAGTACATATCCAGTGTGGATAAATTTAGATGATTGTGATGATTTTGTATCAAGTGTAAAAAAAATAAATTCGTGCAATATAAGCTGTAACAATAATTTTGATTCAGTTATAGATCTAATAGTAGTAACAGCAATAAAAAATAATTTATCACCAATAGAAGTAAGTAAAATGACACTAGTAATATTATCAGATATGCAAATAGATAATAATATATTACGTTCAAATCAGACAGTGTATGATATAATTAAAAGTAAATATGAAGATTCTGGAAAATGTACAATATGGAATAAAAAGTATGATTTGCCACACTTAATTTTTTGGAATATGAGAAATACATCAGGATTTCCAGCATTAACATCAACAAATAATGTAAGTATGATAAGTGGAACTAATCCCCGTATACTAAATATTTTCAGTAAAAAAGGACTGAAAGGATTTGGAGATCGAGATGCATATTCATTATTAAAAGAAAAATTAGATAATAAAAGATATGATAATATGGATTATATAATAGATCGTTTATGGTACGAACAACATGGTTATAATAATAATATTTTACCAAAAAATCAAGACATAGTAAAAGAATATGATTATGTAGTAGATGAGAATATGTATAATTGACAATAATTATATTAAATAAAAAATTATTAAATATAATTTAAATTTCATTTAACCAATCATTATTTACGTTATTTTGTGTAGATTCCTCATTATCATCTTTAGAAAATGTTAGAACTTTAGGTATATTATCATTATCATGTTTTCTAGAAATTTTTTTTAGCTTTATTATCTACTTTACTATTTTTAACCATTATTACATATATCTATATAATATGAATTATTATGAATTATTATGAATTATTATTGAAGTTAATTTAATAATAATTGTGCGTATTTATAATCTACATAAATAATATAATGCAGGATAAAAAACCCGTATCATGGCTTATGGTCATTAAAGAAAAAATCAAAGCCAAACCAGGAAGCTCTATCAAAGATATAATGCCTGAAGCCAAAAAAGAATGGAAGTTAATTAAAGAAAACAAACACCCCACAAAAACAGTTATGTCAATGGTGGGTATTAAGAAAAAGAAATCAATGAAACGTAAACCAATGAAAAAGAACAAATCAATGAAACAAAAAGGTGGTTCTCCAGAAGAAGTTGTTGAAGAAGTAGAATCATCAATGGTTGAAAATGAAATGCCAAAAAATGAAGAATCTCAGAAAGGTGGAAATTGTGGATGTGTTGGTGGTGGTAAAAAGAAAAAATCAATGAAACGCAAAAGCAAGAAAAACAAACGCAAAAGCAAGAAAAACAAACGCAAAAGCAAGAAAAATATGCGCAAAAACAAAAAATAAATAAATAAATAAATAATTTTTCATTAACAAATATATCAAAATTTAATTACTTTCTAGTAAATTGAAAGTACCTATTCTTATACGTTTTTTTAATTTTTTTCTCAAGTTCTTTCAAATCAATAGAATTTTCATCGGTAATTCTATTGATTTCTTGTTTAATAGTAACATCGTTATTAGTACAAAAATCATCATACCCCCATGCAGGTGTAAATTTTTCATTAGAATTATTATTTAGAATATGTTGATCAATAATTTCAATAAAATCTTTGTCCATAGAAATATATTTTCTACGAGAAATAGGTTTGATTTCTTTAGCACCAAAAGCAATTTTTTTTCTGAAGTAGTATCTAGATGCTTTATACATTTTATCGTGTACATTACCAATATATCCATTACGATTGAGTCGAGTGATTTCATCATTAATATTAGAACTATTGACTTCAATAAACAATTTCCAAGCATCCTTATATGAATCTCTGTCATCATATTGATGAAGTTTTGAAAAATCTTTTAGGATATCAACAATATTATCATCAAATTTAAATCTAAAAGTAGAAATGTCATTATCATGTGAAGCAATAATATCAGTCATTTTAATAAGTTGGTATAATAGTATTAAATATTTATAAAAATATTTTTCAATTTTTTTTAATAACTTTTTAATAATGATAAAATATATTATGAGATATTATACAATATCAGCAGAACCGTATTATGATTCAAGTATAGAACAATATATAAAAATATTAACTATAAGTGGAGAACCAGATGGACCGTTAAAAGATATAACCAGAAAAATGAACAGATCAAAATTATCACCTTTTCAAGAAGAAAATAGAAATACTTATTGTTCAAATAGCTGTATATATGCATTATTAGATTTAAATAACAAAAATAATTTTATGTGTGTAGATAATACACCAATATTATTCACGTTTTTATTAAATAATAACTACACAATAGATTATAATATGACAAAATTAATGAATAAGTCAGATGTAAAAATGAATAATAGTTTGTTATGTTATATTTCGTATTAATAAAAAAATTGATATAATATGAATTTATAGACAAAAATATATAAAATATATAAATTATGGAAAATAAAAATGAAGAAGTTCAAGAATATATTGAACAACTAAATGAAATGGAAAAGATCACAATGGAAATAGCAATAAAACATCTGGAGAGTTCATTTGATGTAGAGAAAAGTATAGGTTATTTGAATTGGAAGAAAAACAAAGATAGCAATTAATTATAAAATATTAAGTATTTGAATAATTAATTAAAAATAAATTTATTTATATTTCATTTTTTTAAAGTTTTTTTTCTTTTATTTTTGATTTTGGTTTTGGTTTTCGTGTTTGTTTTGTAAAATTTACTAATAGTTTTATTAACTCTTCTAGTAGTATTATTTATATTTTTAATAATTTTTTTAATATTATTAGCACCACCTAATTGTGCTATATTTCTTTTTTTATCATCGGATATTGTTTTATTAACTAATGTGTTGGATAAATTTTTTGATACTTGTTTACCAACATCTTCTCCTAAGTTATCAGCTTTAATCATTGCAGCATTAAGTTCGGGAGTTTGTGGAATACTAGGTAAAGTAGGTGTGGTAATATTTTGTAATCTAGATATAGAATTACTAATAGGACCAGCACGTTTTGTAAAATTATTAGCTACATTGAGAAACGCAGCAGTTCCAGACATCAAATTTTCAGTATTAGCTTCAAGAGCGGGACCCAATGATCCTAAACCTTTGTTGAAGCCATTTAAGAAATTAACAGCTAAAACAAGAGGACCACCAACCATAGGAATTTCAGCAAGCATAGCATTAAATACACCAGTTAATACTCTGGAAGTATTGGCAATATTTTTACTTATAACTTCTTCTGATGCTTCTAATACTCTGTCGTTTATTTTATATACTTCAGGCTCAATAATATCAAATGTAGTCAATATTAAATCAGTTAACTGATCAGATATAATTTGAATAGCTTCTTTAGTAGCAGGTTCAGTAGCAACTCTTTGTATAGTAGCAGCAGCAGTAAATAATCTATCATTAGTTTTTTTGGTGATTTCAGACCATGGTTTATTCAACACATTGAGAGTAAATAAATCAATATACTTAGCAAATAGAATATCAGTAAGTGAAACAACCTTTTTAACTACAGCATTAACGGAATCTTTAGATTTCTCAAAAAAGAAATCACGTAAGTAATTCGGATTGTAATCAGTACCAACTTTAATATCGTATGTTTCACTTTTTTTACCATTATCAACAGTAACCTTCAATCCTTTTTTTGTATTTTTGTTTTTACCTCCTTTGCCATAATAATTAACTTTTTTTCTTTTTAAAGCATTAGATGATCCAACTAAAATTACACTTAAAATAACCTGTAAACTATACAACATGTTATATAAATCAACATTAGGTCTTTGTAAATCTATAGTTTGACCGGTTCTCTTCATTTCTAATGCCTTATCAATATTATCATAAATAGTTGTAGCTTTATTTTGATAACTATCGGCTCTTTCTTTTGTATATTTTAATTCAAGATTGTTATTATTCATGTTATATATCTATGAGGTTTTTTTTTTCTTAAATGTTGAATAATCAATATTTTTTGACTTATCAGTGTTTTCATTATTAAGGTCTTCTAAAGATTTTTCATAATCAACAATCATACCTTTATAAGTATATCTATTAGACTTTTCTGGAATAAGTAGTCTGGGTTTATCCATATCAGTAGAATCATTTAGTTTATATTTTTTGAAATTAGCATAAATAGATTTCTTTTTAGATGTTTCAGTAGTTTCAGTAGTTTCAGTAGTTTCAGTAGTTTCAGTAGTTTCAGTGGTTTCTTCGTGTTTTTTCTTAATAGAATCATTGTATTCTTTAATTTTTTCAACTTCTTCACGATAATTAATATAAATTTGTTTACAGTTATTTTTACAAACATAAATTCTAGATACAGTTTCAAGATATTTGTATGGTATGTTTTTATTCGAAGAATAATAATTAAAAGTACCGGTTAAATGATTATAAAACATAAATATTTTACCATCAGGAGTATCTTCTTCAATGCAAGTATCTTTTAATTTATGCAACTCTTCATCACTAAGATCATTAGATTCTAGTTTCTCAAAATCTTCACAATAAACATTTTCATATGGATGTTCGTCTTCATCAATATATTCATAATCACTCTCAATTTCATCGTCTTCAATATATTCAAAACCACAAATCTGATTAATTATAATAGCACTAAAGACAAATCCTCCCATAAACATTAAAGCACCATTAGTAAAAAACAACATTAATTCAATAAAACTATATGAATCTACACTACAATAATGAATATCACAATCAACATATTCTTCATTGTTAATAGGGGTACTCATATTATAAAAAAAATTATATACACTAGTATCGGTATGTACCATATGTTCTATTAATAAATATAATTAATATTCTTTTAAGTTCATTACTAAATTTGTAATTTTCTAATTTTAAACAGATCATTAATTTCATCATGTAATTGAGGTACTTTAAACAATTGATAAGAATTATTTTTATTATCGGGATGTAAGCAGACTAAAAACATATCTTTTACAATTATATTATATTCAGTTTCGAGAATCTCTCTATAAGTATTAAGTTGAAGAGAATAATGCCAAAAATTAGTATCAGGTAAATGAGAAATACAATCAGTAGTAGAATATTTATTCCATCTACTATTTTTAATAATTTCTTTTGAACGTTTCCAATCATAAATTGATATAGTTCCATCATCATTTACAAATGTCATATCAATAGAACCAGCAAGACGAATATCTTTTTTATACACCATCCATTCGGTACGATAAGGAATAAAATGATTATGATCATCAATAAATTTCATAAAATATTTGTATTCAATAGAATCATTTTTATTAGGACATTTATTATAATAACACTCAATATCAAAATGCATTTTGGTACCAGCATTAGCAGCTTCATTACGATTATTCTCCCATAATTGTTTAATTTCATGAACAGTCAAACCATAGTATTTATTTTTACTCCAGTTAGGAGAATTCATCATGTTTTGAATAATTTTATCAGAATCAAAGTGTTCAAAATTAGAATGATTAAAAGTAGTAACAGACATATAGTTGGAATCTCCATCAATTGTATAAATATGTGGACCTTCATCAAAAGTTATATGAGAATCATTGGGGTGTGGATTTTTATCAGATAAATAATTCATTATAATAAAATATTAACAAATGTTAATTAAAACTAAAATAATCAATTTTAATTAAAAATAAATAAACGAATAATATTACAATACATATTAGACAATACATATTAGTATATAGTTCTATCAATTGGTGTTGTTACTATTTTTCTGGTAGATTTTTTACTAGATTTTTTACTAGATTTTTTACTAGATTTTTTACTAGATTTTCTAGTATTTTTTTTATTAGATTTTTTACTAGATTTCTTAGTAGAATTAGATGAAATAGATTTTTTTTTATTGCTGGTATTACGACTAGATAAATGTTGTGTCAATCTTTTTTCTAAAGTGTTTTGAGAAGAAGGTATAGTCAATAGATCTTGAATATCATCAGCATTTAATTCCATGAAATAGCGTTTATCATTGTCGTAAGAATCAATTGTAAAAATGTCACCGTCATAATGAGCATCAAACCCGGATGAACTAACTAAATTACCATCAACATAATATTTAAGAGAAGCATCTGCCTTAGCAAAAGTATTCATTATATAAATTAAAATATTAAAATTTATTAATATTTATTAATATTTTAATTTATATTAATTATATTATATTTATATAACAAAATGTATGGAACAAGGAAAAATAATAAAGGAAAAATAGAAAATAATAAAAAAGTAAAAGAGGGAAAATGTATATTTCCTTTTAAATACAAGAGAGAAATTCATGAAAAATGTTATGAAACAGAAAAAGGAAATATTTGTGCAACAGAAATAAATCCGGATACCAAAACACTATTAAAATATGGTTATTGTGAAAATAACATTGAAAAAAGCACCAAAAAAAGTTCACCAAATAAAACAATTAAAAAATCAACAAACTCAAAAAAATTGAATAAAAATAGTAAAACATTAAAAATAGTAGATAAAAAATCAAGTTTAAAGACAAAATCAAAAAATAAAACAATGAGATATAATGAAGATTTTATAAATATATTTGGTGAATTAAATAGTATACTTTCAGCACAAGGAGAACCATTTCGTGCGCGTGCTTATAAAAAAGCCCAGGAAACAATTATGATGTATGATGGAGATATTACAAAAGTAGATCAATTAAAAGGACTTCCTGGAATGGGAAAAACAATAATGACAAAACTTCAAGAATTTGTAGATACAGGAACATTACAAGTATTAGAAAGAGAAAGAAAAAATCCATTGAACATATTTTTGAAAATGTATGGTGTAGGACCAAAAAAAGCAGAAGAATTGATCAAAAAAAATATTACAACAATAGAGGAACTAAAAGAAAATGAAAATGTCTTAAATGATGTTCAAAAGAAAGGCTTGAAATATTATGATGATATAAATGAGAGAATTCCTAGAAATGAAATAGAAAAATATAAAAAATTATTTGAAAAAGTGTTAAAAGAAAAAAATTTAGATTCCACAAAATTTGAAATAGTTGGTAGTTACAGAAGAAATGCAAAAAATTCTGGTGATATTGACATTATTTTAACAAATGATGATGATTCAAGAGATATTTTTGATAAATTTTTAGATGAGATGAACAATAGTGGTATTATCTTAGAGGTTCTGTCAAGAGGTAAAAGTAAAAGTTTGACAATTGGAAAATTGCCAGAAAAAAATGCAAAAGCGAGACGGATTGATTTCTTATATTCTCCACCAAATGAATATGCGTTCGCTATATTGTATTTTACTGGTAGCAAAATATTCAATACAGTAATGAGACAACGTGCTGTAGATATGGGATATACATTAAATGAACATGGTATAAATGAAATGTTACAAGGTGTAAAAGGAAAAAAAATAGAACAAGTTTTCGAAGATGAGAAGGCAATTTTTGATTTCTTAAATATGAAATATAAAGAACCAAAAGATCGTATCGATGGAAGATCAGTAGAAAACAAAGAAACAACAGACATGAAGGAAACATCAGCAAAGAAGGAAACATCAGCAAAGAAGGAAACACCAGCAAAGAAGGAAACACCAGCAAAGAAGGAAACACCAGCAAAGAAGGAAACTCTAAAAATTAAAATTGTTAAAAACAAAACTATCAAAAAAACAAAAAAAAATATTAATGATTTTATAAATAATTTTAAAAATGAAGGTAAAAGTTATTTAGTTAGTCTAACAGAAGAGGACTTGAATAATGTAGTGAAAGAAATGAATAAAGCATATTATTGTAAAAATAAACCATTGGTATCGGACAACGAATATGATATTTTAATTACATACATATTAGAAAAATATCCAGATAATAAAGTAGCAATAGAGGGTCATAGCAAATGCAATCTAGAAGTAGAAAAGAATAAAGTAAAATTACCATATGAAATGTGGTCAATGGATAAAATTAAACCAGACACAGAAGAATTAAATAAATGGAAAAAGAAATATACAGGACCATATATAGTATCCGGAAAATTGGATGGGATAAGTGGATTGTATAGTACAGAAAATAATGAGAAAAAATTATACACAAGAGGAAATGGGAAAATAGGACAAGACATTAGTTATTTGATACCATATTTGAAATTGCCAAATACAAAAGATATTACAATTAGAGGGGAGTTTATTATAGAAAAAGAATTATTCGAAAAGAAGTATTCAAATAAATTTTCAAATCCTAGAAATTTTGTAGGCGGACTAATAAATCAAAAAAAAATCGATGAATCAATAATCAAAGATATAGATTTTGTAGCATACGAAGTAATTAAACCGGAACTTAAACCTTCAGAACAAATGAAATTATTAAAAAATGAAAAAATAGATACAGTAAAATATGAAGTAAAAAATAATATTACAAATGAATTATTATCAGATATCCTACTAGAATGGAGAAAAGATTATAAATATGAAATAGATGGAATAATTGTAATAGATGATAATGTGTATTCAAGAAAAACAGGTAATCCGGAACATGCTTTTGCTTTCAAAATGGTATTATCAGAACAATTAGCAGAAGCAAAAGTTCTGGATGTACTATGGAGTCCAAGTAAAGATGGATATTTGAAACCACGAGTTCAAATCGAACCAATAATTTTGGGAGGTGTAAAAATAGAATATGCAACAGGATTCAATGGCAAATTTATTGAAAGCAATTCAATTGGTCTAGGTTCATTAATTAAAATAGTTAGAAGTGGTGATGTAATTCCACATATAGTTGAAGTAATACAGCCAGCAGAGAATCCATTAATGCCAACAGTTCCATATGTATGGAATGAAACAAATGTGGATATTATTCTAAAAAATAAAGAACAAGATATTACTGTAAAAGAAAAAACAATTACAAGATTTTTCAAAGAAATAAATGTAGAAGGACTAGGAGAAGGAAATGTAAAAAGAATAATAGAAGGAGGTTATGATAGTATTCCGAAAATATTGAAAATGAATAAAGAAGACTATTTGAAAATAGAAGGTTTCAAAGAAAAATTAGCAAATAAGATATATTCTGGTATTGAAACTAGAATAAAAGAATCAAAACTTCCAGAAATAATGAAAGGAACAAATATATTTGGAAGAGGATTTGGTGGAAAGAAGTTGAAAGCAATATTAGATGTGTATCCAGACATATTGACAAGTAAAGAAGATAAAAATGAAAAAATTAAGAAAATAGAATCAGTACCAGGAATGTCAACAAAAACAGCAGAAGAATTTGTAAAATATGTATCAGAATTTGTAGATTTTATGAAAAAAGCAGGATTAGAATACAAATTAAATCATAAGAAAGAAAAAGAAAAAAAAAACACAGGTCATCCACTATATGACAAAAAAATAGTAATGACAGGATTCCGAGATAAAGAATTAATGAGTCAAATAGAAAAAGTAGGTGGAATAATAGCAAACAGTGTATCAAAAAATGTAGATATAGTAATTGCAAAAGATGATAGTACAGGAAAGGCAGAACAGGCAAAAAAATTAAATATATCACTCTTTAATGTAGAAGAATTTAAAACAAAATATAAACTGTAAATTATGTTGAAAAGTCATATTGAACAATATTTTTCAAATTAACCTTCAAATAATTATAAAATTTTTTATGTAAAATATTTTTTTGTTGAACGAAAGATGCGTTTCCACCCATTACTTTTTTAACATTTTGTGTATAGAGAATTGTAAATTTTTCATTATTCATTTTGTTAATATTTTCATCTTGCCATGTTGTGAACAAATTAATTATTTTTTTTGATAATTTTTTCAAAAATTTATCAAAAATCTCTCCATTCATTGTAATCCATGCATCATTTTTATCAAATATAAAGAACGTGTTATCTTTTTGATCAAACGCTTTAATTGGTAAGTTATTATCGGATAAAGGAAACAAGTCTTTAAATATGAAAATAATACCATCAATATAATCATATTTGAAAACAAGTTCAAGATGCGTTTCATCCAATTGTATTGAATCAATAAAATCGTCATATAAGGGTGGATTAGAGTAATTGTTATTCAACCAATCAATTACATTGAAATTACGTTTTTTAATATTAGCCCACTTAGTAACTTCATCAAGTTGTTTTTGAACTTTTTCATATTTATATGAAAGTTCTTGAATCATTAAATACATATCTCGCATTAACGGAGTATCATCATTTTCTTGATTTTCAATTTCTCGTTCAGAAGAAGTCAAAGATAAAACTTTACATAATAAAACATGTCTATCATAATAGATTTTTCTTTTATATTTTCTCTCACAATAAACACATTTATAATCAAACATTTAGAAATGAAATATATTTTAATAACTTTATGATTCAAAAAAAATAATAAAATATTTTTCAATTTTATAATCTATTAGTATATTAAATAAAAAATGGTTTTTTTAGATTGTTCTTGTAATGGTGCAATAGATTATGGTAGATGCGATACTTTTTCATGTCCAACAGGAGATCCAATTGTCACTCAAAAAATAATACAAAATCAAGTAAGAGCTCCGGCATCTTTGTATACAATGAATATACATAGTTTAAGTGTAAAAGGACCATCATCAAATAATCCTTTACCACAATACTATAATGTAAACTGGAATCAAAGCAGTGATAGAAACAGACCTCATATACAAAATAGAGTAGTACCTACAAACGGAAACTCAACAAGGTCCAGTATAACACGTAATAGACCAGGTTCAGGTAGTCCAGGTGGAATAGGTGTAGATATAAAACATAATTCATATGATAGATATTTATCTAGGAAAAAAGCTCATAATCTTAAAAGTCAATCAACAAGTGTAGCAGCTGTACAAGGAAACAAAACAAAGAAATATGGTATGTTGGCTAGATGTAATTGTTAATATTTTATATCAAAATAATATATAATATTTTATATAAAATGATGAAAATGAACTTTACAACAAATAAAACAAGTAGTTCCGGTGTACAAACAACTACTTTGATTAGTCAATCTACTTCAGCAGTAATATCAACAAAATCCTCAATAACCGCACCAAACTCAATGCTACATAATGTTATGACAGCGAGGTCAGGATGTAAAAGTTGTGGAAAATAATAAATTTAATAATAACAAAATGATTTAAAATATATAATTTATTATTTACTATAAAAACAAATGTCATCATTTAGTGATATTCAAAAAAATCGTGTTGAAGAACTAAAAACAGTCCATACAGAAGCATTAGAATTATTTAGAAAAAAAAATAATGACTATGGTGATGCTTTTGCAAATTATGGTCCTATTGGTGTAATAGTAAGAATGGGTGATAAAATCAGTAGACTACAGTCCGTAACAAAATCAGGAATTCAAATGGTAGAAACAGAAAAAATTAGAGACACACTAATTGATCTACATAATTATGCGGCAATGGCAATAATGTTAATGGACGAAAAAGAAAAATAATTATAACATATGAATCAAAGTTTATTTTTGTATTTAATACATTAGAAATACAAAAATAAAAGTGTATTAATATATAATGAATTCATTTAATTTAGATATTGATAGTTATACGAATAATGAACTAGAAGAACTATTAAATTTATCAAAACCATATTCTATTAATGATATAGAAAATAATAAAAGTTCTTTAATCATAAAATTAAATAATAATGATAAACATAGTTTATCAAATGACAAAAAATACGAATTAGATATGTTTTTAAATAATGTAGCAAGTAAATTAAGAAATAATGCACAAGAAGATACAAATAACCTATTTTTAAAACAAAAAAATGAAATACAAGAAGAAGGCAGTAATATGTTAATCACAAATCCAAATACTATTCAGGGACAAAAAGCCAAATCATGGAATGGTCGATTAACTGATACTCCAGAACAACCACCTGGCTACATTAATCCTATTAATATAAAAACTATTAAAAGAGCAATTAATATTGATAGTAGATTTAGACAAAATTATTATGCAACAAAAAGTACAAACTACAGTATCAATTTACCCGAATCAATAAATAAAGTGGTATCTATGAGAATTGCATCTATTGAAATACCTTTAACTTATTATGCTTTATCAAAATCATTGGGAAATACAACCTTTGTAGTAGAAGATGTTAGCAATAGTATATTATGGAAAGCAGTAGTCCAAGATGGAAATTATGAATTAAGTTTTTCAAAAAGTTCCAACGCCGCTTTAATAGAAAATGGAATAAATGAAGCACTTAGAGGTGCTATAGCTATAGATTCATCTGGAAATCCAATTAGTACATCATTAAACCCTCCAGGTGGCTCAACAGATGGAACAATTGCTCCATATCTAGTCTTTAGAGTAGATAGAGCTTCAGGAAAAAGTGTTTTTGCTAGTCCTGCAGGAACATTACCAAGAGATTTTAAAATATATTTTGACGTGAATACTAGAGGAGTAATATCACCAGACACACCTGTAATGTTTAGATTAGGATGGCAATTGGGTTATCGTGCATCACAATACATAGGTCAAAGTGTAATATCTGAAGGAATATGCTTTATAAGTGGTCCACGTTATATATTCTTAGCAATAAAAGATTACCAAAACAGTGCAAATAATTATTTTTCAGCAGCTTTTGCTGAATCATCATTATCACCTGATATTATTGCAAGAATAAATTTATCAGTATTACTTGAAAATAATGGGGTATATAAATCCGGACAAGATGATGGCTTTTCAACACAGGTAAACAGAACACGTGAATATTTTGGTCCTGTAGATATTAATAAATTAGAACTAGTATTATATGATGAGTTTGGAAGAATTTTAGATTTAAATAATATGGATTGGTCACTTGCTTTAGCATTCGAATGTATATATGATTAAAAAATTTTTATTTAAATAAATAGATAGTATTTATATAAAAATAATCAAAATGATTTTTGCATTTATGTGTAATATTAAAAAAAATAAAATTGTAAAAGAAAAAAATAAGAAATCAACACGATTGAACAAAGTAATAAATTATAAAAATATAAATGAAATTAAAAATTTAAATGAAAATAAAAATGAAATTTATGAAGATATCTTCACTTTTCTAGATAGTAAATAATAATTAATACAATAATTATTTAATTATTATATTAAATACTTAGGTTAAAGTTGAAGGTATTGTACCTTCACAACCATTATCTACTGGATAACGTCTTCTAAATTCAGCATTATTTAGTGTGGGTGTAGGATTACCAGTAATAGAATCAAATTTAAGTTTAATATATTCATACAATCCAGGTGTAGGTTTGCATAATGCTGATGTTTTTGCTGGAAACCAAAAATAACCTTCAACCGTTATTGTAGTACCTCCAATAGTTTGAGTAGCAGTGGGACTAGAAATTGGTAAAGTAGTTGTATCACCGCTATATGTATTTGTTAAATAAGCAATAGTTCCACTTCTAAACGAAATAGAATTAGTACCAATAGTAACACTCCATATAGCATTCAACGGAACATCTAATGAATATGTTCTATTTTGTATAGCAGATGCAAATGTAAGTGTAGTGTCTTTATGTGATAAAAAGGAAAATTTTTTAGGATAATTGAAATGATTTAATTTAAAGTTACTTTCAATCTGTTTATATAATAAATTATTACTTTCATTTACATTGAGTCTAACAATATTTTCATTATATGTTTTATCATATTCACATCCAGTATAAAAAATATTATTACAAGGATCAATAACAATACCATCGCCAGATATATTCTGATATATACCAGAAGAAGTAGTTGGAGGATAAATAATAGTGTTACATGAATTATCATCAACATAAGGTATTACACTACAATATCCACTAATGTCAACAGCAATCAAATTAGCTTCATTAATATTATATGTAAAATTACCTTCAAGAATAGGATTACACAAATATCTACCTTTAGTAACACTTAATAAAGTATTATAATCAGGAGCACTACCTAAACAACCAGCATCATTAATACGAATTTCATTATAATTATATCCATTATTTTTTTTTATTACATTAGCATTATTATCAATACTTTTTTGCGTGTTGTTGAATATAGTTTTATTTTTTTTTTCTGATATATAATCACTAGAAGTAGTATTATAATTAATATTATTATTGAAACATCTAAAACTACTCATTATATAAATAAGAAACACAAAAAAAAATTGAAACAAAATAACTATTAAATTAGTATTTAATCAACAAAACAAATATATAAAAATGCTTAGTGAAATCAACCAAGAACTTTCGATTTACATTCCTCATGTTTACATGAATATTACTGAGGAACGTGTAATCAAAGTGTTTGAAATGCTTGAGATTGGAATTGTTAAGCGTGTCGACTTTGTCGAGAAAGACACACCTGATAAGAATATTAGTAAGAAGGCATTTATCCATTTTGAAAAATGGTTTGAATCCGAAATGGTTAAGAACTTTCAAAAGCGAATTGTAGATCCCAATGAGCGTGCTACAATTGTATATGATGAGCCATGGTATTGGATGGTCTTTCCTAACAAGAACCCAATTACAGAAAAGGAAGCAATGTTTCAGGAATTCATGAGTGATGCCTCAAAGAGGATTGAGAAATTGGAGAACCTAGTAGAGTTTATGGCAGCAAAGCTTATGATTACTGATTCAGATCAACAAGATGAAGTAATTGAAAAGAGCGATTCGAATTCAGTAAATGATTTGATGTCAATTCTGATGTCAAATGACAAATCTGATAATGTTATGCCAATTACAAACAAAGTAAGCTTTGGTGATTGGAAAAATCCTAATGTTACCAATTACGATCCAATTAACAAAGGATGTGAAGTTTAGAACATAAAAAATAGAACCATAAAAAAAACACTAAAATAAAATAAAATAAAATAAAATAAAATAAAATAAAATAAAATAAAATAAAATAAAAAGATCAATAATTGGTTTTTTTATTTTTTATATTATGTTTTAATAATTTATTATGTTAATTGAAAATATAAATTTAAATACTTATAAACAGGATTTCAATGTAGATGAAGAAATAAGAAAACAATATGGTGAAATATATACACCTTTCAGTTTGATAGAAAAAATGTTTGACAATATACCAAAAAAATTTTTTTGTGATCCAAATTTAAAATGGTTAGATATAGGAGCTGGTTCAGGATATTTCTCAATATTTTTATTTGATAAATTATATAATAATTTGAAAGACAAAATAGAAGACGATAATGAGCGTAGAAAACATATAATAGAAAAGATGTTATATATGGTAGATATAAGAGAAGAAAATATTTTAAAATTAAAAACTACTTTTGGAAATAATTGTAATGCATTTTTTTGTGATTTTCTCTCAACAAATATTCCAATAACCTTTGATTTTATTATAGGAAATCCCCCATACAATAATAATGGTATAAAAAAAGTTCCAACAAATAATAAAATAAAAAAAACAAAAGATGGTAATACATTATGGTTTTCATTTATAAAAAAAAGTATTTCATTATTGAAAAAAAATGGCAAACTTAGTGTAATAATACCTTCAATATGGATGAAACCAGATAAAGCACGAAGTTACCACTACCTAACTCAATATAAAATAGAGAAAGTACATTGTTTTACAAATACAGAAACAAATAAAATTTTTAACAAAATGGCTCAAACACCAACATGTTATTTTTTGTTAACAAAAACATCATCAAATGGAATTATAACACTATATGACAAAATAAGCAATGATTACGTACCATATGAATTAAAATCGGAAATACCAATACCACTTATGGGACAAAGTATAATTAATAAAATATTAACTCATACAGAAAAAGTAGGATGTTTAAAAGTATTCAAAACAAATTTACCAAGTAAAACATCAAAAATATCAAATATACAAAATGACAGTTATCCATATGAAAATATTCATACATGTTTATTAAAAAATAGTGAACCAGAATTATCAATTAAATATAGTAACAAACCACAATGTTATCACAATGTGCAAAAATTAATTATGGCTCATAAAATGTATGGATTTCCATATTTAGAAACAAGTGGTAATTATGGAATATCTAATAGAGATAATTATGTAATTATTGATAAAAGTTATAATGATTTAATTAAAATAAAAGAATTTTTATCAACAGAATTTGCATTATATTTATTTGAAACAACTCGTTATAGAATGATGTATTTGGAAAAATATATTTTTGAATTACTACCAGATATAACAAAACTCGAAGACTTTCCAAGTATAATAACAAATCAAACAATTATGGATTACTTTAATTTAACACCAGAAGAACAAAATACAATACAAACTTACTACAAAAAAAAGTATAAGTTTTTCAAATAAAATTGAAATATTTTTATTTTTTTTTGAATTAAAATAAAAATATATAATTAATAAAATGATAAGAAATTTTACAAAAGTTTTTACAAATAATAAATTAAACACAAGAACTATTACACAAAGCCGTGTAAATGTAAACATAAATAATATTAATAAAATTGTAGCAGTATCAAATAGCAATATCAATAATAATGAAAATAAAGTACATGAAAATAAAGTACATGAAAATAAAGTACATGAAAATAAAGTACATGAAAATAAAGTACATGAAAATAAA
>Ga0115572_10001346_pt1 | contig 20002 bp, 15 predicted proteins | sample COGITO_mtgs_1206_FD_88681 | JGI IMG/M metagenome (GOLD analysis project Ga0115572, IMG submission 88681) | Pelagic marine microbial communities from North Sea - COGITO_mtgs_120607 | ecosystem: Environmental > Aquatic > Marine > Epipelagic | place: Germany:Helgoland, sampling site Kabeltonne... | reverse complement strand
CATGAACATCAATAATTAAACCACTGCTAGAAATATATTTTGTACCTATCGCAATACCTAAAGCGCCATCCGTATAGTTTACATCATAAATACCAGAATCTTTAATAGATTCTTTTTTACCTGAATTAACACCAACAAAAGCTTCCCCAAAAACGTTCCACACTTCGTCTGTAGAAAAATAATGACGGAAATAGGGTGTTATCATAAGATTTTCGTTGTATCTAAAATCCTTATTTTGTTTTTCAACATTAAAAAGCGCAGAAATCCCGAAAGAATTTTCTTTTGATAAGTAGTTTTCATAAGAAAATTCTAAACTTTTTATAACTAATGCATCTGCAATGTCTAATTTAATCTCTTGCTGAGAGTAAGTTAGAGAACTAATTAAAAGTCCGAAAAGTAAAAGTGTTTTTTTCATATTTTTTGTTTGTGTAATCATATTATTTTGAAGGAAAAAGTATGTTTTAAGCTTACTAAATTAAGCTTTTTTTAGAATCTATACCCTAAAGAGATACCTCCTCTAGTTACAATATTTGTATTAATGAGATTTGTGTCAGAATTAAAAAGATTTCTACCAATTCCTAAATATACTTCAGCAACAAAGTTTTTTCTTGTTATAAATTTACCTCCAGCTGAAATTCCTAAAGCAAAATCGGTTACTTGGATATCTTCACTCCTTCCATCAAAGAGCCAATCATTCTCTATCGAATTACCGTTATAGTAAGAATCTTTTTGTGTATTTAACATTCCAAAAGCTTCTACAAAAAAACCTCTAGCAGCAAATTTTTCTGAAAAAAACCATCTGTAATAAGGTGTTAAAGAAAATTGTCTAGGAAAATTGATATCTGAATCATTATTAAAGTTTAAAAATAAATCTAAACCGAATGATGAATTTTTATGAATTAAAGCCTCGTAACTTACATTTAGAGATGAAAGGGCAATTAAACTGAAAGTATTAATTTTTACTTCATGTTTTTTATCGATGTCTTGCGGATATTTTTCTTCTTTGTTTTGAGCAAAAATAACAGTGCTTACAAACAAAAAAACTAATAGTGTCGTCTTTTTTATTTTCATATTTTTAGTTATTGTTACAAACGTATCAAAAAAAAAGGCAATAATCTAAAAAATAGCTCTTAACTGAATACTTCCGGTGTGTATGCTTTTTGAGTTTTCACTCTTTCTTCCTAAATAATTTAAATTAAGGTTTAAAAATGGGTTTAATTTTTGGTTGAATAAAATAGACCAGGTATAATTTTGGCCAGACTGCAAACCTTCTAACATCTGGTAAGCAACAGGGGTATTTGAATCTCCAGTAAAATCATTTAAAAACACATTTATATTGGTCGAAATTTGATTCTTTTTACTGCTGATGTAAAAGTATTCAAATCCAAATTTTTGTTGATTCAGTTGTTCAAAACTTGGTAATTGGTTCTCCTTGTCTTTAAAATGATAGAAAGCCGTGAAGCGATTGTTTTTATTGTATAAGAAACTAATTTTTGGTTGAATTTCGTTTGCTCTAATAGTATAATTTCTATTGTTAAAATTTTCAGTTTCTAAATTATTATTAGATGATTTTCCCATCAATTCAAACAACCAAAAAGTAGCAAATTTATGTGCATAATTAATTTGATGTAGTTTGATATTGTTTTCTTGACTTCCGATAAGGTATTGCTGTTTATTTTGGTTTTTCCCGAATGTATATGAAACACTATGTTTTTGGAGGTTTTTGTTGAAATAAATGCTATTTCTTACATTAAAACTTAGGCCTATTAGTTTACTTTCATCAAAATCAAAAGGATTAAAATTAAAGGAACTCCCTATTTTTTCTTGCTCATTTTCTACGCTTAAAAAACTTTGATTGTAAAAATGCGAAAGTAGCTTTTTCACACCTTTTTTAGAAGACCAAACTTTCGGGTTTAAACTTATAGATTGGGTAAACTTCGCTCTTTGCGTAGCAATAAATTGCAAATTAGGTTTTGGTAATCTTAAATATTCGGCTTGATCTTGAAATTGGGCAACTTCAAATTCATCAAAATCTTGAACTCCATCATTGTTATAATCGATCCAAGTGTAATACCCCAAACCGGGTTCTGTTTTGATATAAATATATTCTTGTCTGGCAATATTTCCGGATGAAGTTTCGTAAACACTTCCTAAATTTATAAAACTATTAAATAATTTATGATTAAGAATTACTCTAGAGTTTAAAGACTTTTCATTGTCTGTAAACTCGTTTTCTGTAAGTCTGTAATTTGCAAAGATGTTTAAATTCGTTTTTTTGTTTTGTATCAGCTTACTATTTAAATAAAATGTTTTTCTATTATTAATTTCAGTAAAAGTATTCGATTTTATACTGTCATTATTTCTGTAATTAAATCCGAATTTAGTAAATACTTTTGTACTATCTCCAACACCAAAATAAGTTTCAATTTCTTTAAAACGATGACTTGTATTTATAAAATCTTGTGTGGTGCTGTTTTTTCTGCTGTTTGTTTCAAAATTCATAAAAGCTCCCAACCATTTTTTATTAAAACTTTGTTCTGCTCTCGCTTTTGCTCTGAAAAAAGAGTTGTCTTCTGAGGTTGAGGTGTTTGTTAAAAAGCTTCCGTCAATAAAAAATGATGTTTTATTCAATTTCATTTTAGATTGTAATTCGTGTTTGTTTCCGTTAAATATATTTGGATAACTGAGGTTATTGTATCTATATAAAATGAAATCGCTTTTTTTATTTTGAAGCATTAATTCTGATTGAAAATAATTTTTGGTAGCGTTATTTGTTAAAATATTCCAATCTCTATTAAATTCAACAGACTCCCATCTAATTTCGGTTTTAAAATTATTTTGAACAAATTCATGAGAAATAGCACTTTTTAATTGCCATTCTTTATCAATTAAAATTTGTTCCCAATTTACTTTCGCTGCAACAGCTACGTTGTCAGCATCGCCTATTGTAGAAAACAAATTCGCATCATTATTGCTGATAGCAATTTCTGTATTTATTTTAGTTTTATTCGTGGAATCGTAATTAGATTTTAAAACAAATGTTTGTTGTTTTGTTGGGGGAGCTAATTTTATAATCGGACTATAACTTCCGAGATTTTCGCCAGCATAAACGAAAATATTACCAATTGCAGTACTTCTACCTAATTGGTAATCTCCTTTATTTAAACCCACATTTGTAAAAGTAACAAAATAGAGTTCGTCCGATGAGGTGTTAGAATATTCAAAAGTTTCTGTATTACCATTTAGCACTTTTTTATAAAGTATTTTATTTTCATCAAAAGCATCTATAAAAGCACTTTCTGCAACCATTAAATCTGTGTTGTTTCCTGCGTTTGTTAAGATTTGTTTTTGATCAGTAGTCAAACTTTGCTGTAAGGCTTGGTTTTTAGCATCATTTTCATTGTAAAAGTATGCACTGATATTTAGTTTGTCACTTTTGTAAGTAGCTTCTTCGTAGGTAACAAATCGTGTGTAATTTCTATCAGCATACTGAAATTCTACAACAATTCTCATATCATTTGTTATCGGATATGTAGTGTTAAAAGTAATTTCGGCTAAATTATAATCAATTGTATAATCGTTGTTTTCTCCACGTTTTATTTTAATTCCATTGATATAAACAGTTTCGCTACCAGCAATAATTAAAATTGCAGGCTCGTTATTAACCCCATAAATTTTGTAAGGACCTTGGTTTCCTTCTCTTCCTGTAATTCTATATCTATTAAATTTACCTCTAACAACTGCGCCAGAAGCAGCAAGTTTTATATTTTCATTAATGTCAGCTTCTACTCTTAAACCTGCAATTTGTTTGGCAATAGGCATAAAGTAACTATCTGAATTTTGTAATAAAATATCACCCGCTTTTACGCGCCAATTATCAGTAAACATTTCTATAAAAATTCTATCAAAATCTGTAATGTTTTGTGAATATCCATTTTCTTGAACAGGGATGTTGGTGTCAAAAATATTAGCTCGTAAAGTAATGTTTTTTGATAATTTTCCTGATATTTTTAAATCTAAAGCAGAGTTTGTTACTGCATTTTGATTGTTACCAGAGGTAATTCCTCTTGTAATAAATCCGCTTGTATTTAGGCCTTCGAAGAGTTTTTTTTCTGATGCTTTTTTATTCGTAGTTAAGCTATATAGTTTACCTGTATTGGTTTCATTGGGGACGATTAATTTTTTATCAAAAGGGGTATAGATTTTTGTAATAAAATCTGGAAGTCTAAAATACTCAACACTAATTTTAGTATATTTTTTCGAGTTGATAATTAAAATTGCATTGCTAAAATCAATCGTATATTCAGACGGAGAAATTACTTTTGAAAAAGCATCTAAAACTTTAAATTTCTGGGGATTTAAGGCCACAGAATCTAATTGGATTGTATCTTTTTTAACCAAAATATTTTTAAAACTAAAATCTTTAGATATTATTTGTGATTGGATGGAAAATCCAATGAATAGCAATAAGAAAAAAAGAATTCTTTGAACCATAAGAAACGATACATTCTTAACGTAAAAATATGTTTTTTAATATTTGAGATAAAAATTAAAACAGCGATTGTTGTTTTACTGGATTCTCATGAGCTAATAACCATTTTTTACGCCAAATTCCACCTGCATAACCTGTTAAAGAACCATTAGAGCCAATAACTCTATGACAAGGAATAATAATCCAAATTGGGTTTTTACCATTTGCAGAAGCAACTGCTCTTATAGCTTTTACATCTCCCAAAGCCTTGCTTTGCTCTAAATAAGTTCTGGTTGTATTAAAAGGAATATTTAATAACTCCTCCCAAACTTTTTTCTGAAAAGCAGTTCCTTGTGGATTTAATTTTAAGTCAAAATCATTTCTTTTACCTTTAAAATAGTCTTCTAATTGTTTTACACAATCTTGCAAACATTTAGGAATCTCGGATGATGTTTTAATATTCTCTTCTAAAACAGAAACAGCTTGAATCCCGTTTTTATTACCTATAATTTTTGCAGTACCAATAGGAGTTTTATAATATGTAGTGTGGGTTTCTTGCATTATACTCCAAAAACATCTTTAGAATTCTGAGTTGTAATTTCTGCAATTTCATTGAAAGAAAGTCCATAAATATTCACTAATTTATCAACTACATTTGTAATATAAGCGCTTTCGTTTCTTTTTCATCTGTAAGGAGTTGGCGCTAAATAAGGAGCGTCTGTCTCTAAAACGATATATTTTAAATCAATTTCATTTAAAAATTTATCAATTTTTCCATTTTTAAAAGTAGCAACACCGCCAATTCCTAATTTCATATTGTAAGAGATTGCTGTTTTTGCTTGTTCTAGCGTACCCGTAAAACAATGAAATATACCTCTTAAATCACCCCCTTTTTCAGTTTCTAATACTTCAAAAATTTCATTAAAAGCATCTCTGCAATGAATAACAATTGGTAATTTCTTTTCTTTTGCCCATTTAATTTGAGTCCTAAAAGCTTCTTGCTGCTGTGTTAAAAGCGTTTTATCCCAATATAAATCAATTCCAATTTCGCCAATGGCATAAAAGTCTTTTTTGTCAATCCATTCTTTAACGTGCGCTAATTCTTCTAAATAATTTTCTTTTACAGAAGTAGGATGTAATCCCATCATTAAAAAAACCTCATCAGGATAGTCTTTTTCAAGTTTTATCATTCGCTCTGTGTAAGAAGAATCTATTGCAGGAATAAAAAAGCGTGAAACACCAGCTTCTTTAGCACGTTGAATGGTTGCTGCTTGATCTTCATCAAATTGACTAGAATATAAATGCGTATGTGTGTCTGTAATCATTTAGGCTAAAATTTCTATTGCAAAATTACTAAATATTCTAACTGAAAAGGGCTATTGTTTAGCGTTTTATAAAGCGTACCTTTGCAGAAAAATATTAAGGATGACTTTTCAAGACTTAGGAATCTCTAATCAATTACAATATGCTGTTGATGATTTGGGTTTTGTAAATGCAACTCCAATTCAGGAACAAGCATTTTCAGTAGTAAGATCAGGTAAAGATGTAGTAGGAATTGCACAAACGGGAACAGGTAAAACTTTTGCCTACATGATGCCTATTTTACAAGATTTGCGATTTTCTAAACAAAAACACCCAAGAGTTCTGGTATTAGTACCAACTCGAGAATTGGTTTTACAGGTGGTTGAGCAAATAGAGCAATTATCAAAATATATCAATACACGTGTTCTAGGCGTTTATGGTGGTGCAAACATTAACACTCAAAAACAATCAATTTTACAAGGACAAGATATTATTGTAGCAACTCCTGGACGTTTGTATGATTTGGCTTTGAGTAATGCTTTAAAGCTAAAATCTATTCAAAAATTAGTTATTGATGAAGTTGATGTAATGCTAGATTTAGGGTTTCGTTTTCAGTTGATGAATATCTTTGACGTGATTCCTGAAAGAAGACAGAACATTCTATTTTCGGCAACAATGACAGAAGATGTTGATGCTCTAATTTACGATTTTTTTAAAAAACCTGAAAAAATATCTGTAGCCGTTAGCGGTACTCCTTTAGATAATATAGAACAAGTTTCTTATAACATACCTAACTTTTTTACAAAAGTAAATTTGTTACATCATCTTTTAAGTGATAAAGAAGGTTTTAATAAAGTATTAATCTTTGTCGGCTTTAAAAGAACTGCAGATTTGTTGTTTAAGCATATGCAAGAAATGTTTAATGATGAAATGTGTATAATTCACTCTAATAAAACACAAAATTATAGAATTCGCTCGATAAAACAGTTTGATGAAGGTAAGAATCGAATTTTGTTAGCGACAGATGTAATGGCACGTGGTTTAGATTTTGATAACGTTTCTCATGTTATAAATTTTGATACACCAGAATTTCCTGAAAATTATATGCATAGAATTGGTAGAACTGGTCGTGCAGAAAAAGCAGGAAAAACAATTCTATTTTCTACTAAAAAAGAACAAGTAGCAAAAGAGGAGATTGAAACGTTGATGAAATATGAAATTCCGGTTTTAGAACTTCCTGAAGGTGTGGAAATTTCTGAATTGTTAACAGAGGATGAACGTCCAAGAGAAGATCAAGGGATTTCTAAAAACAGAACTTCTTTAGAATATGTTCCTGGACCAGCATTTCATGAAAAGAGTGAAAAGAATAGTCAAGTTAACAGAGGTGGTTCTTATAGACGAGAAATTGCAGCAAAATATAAGAAGCCTAAAACTAGAGGCGATAAAAATTACAATAAACGTAACAAGAAAAAGAAAAAATAATGCAGGTTTTAACAGCACAAGAATTGCATAATTTAGCAATGAATATAGTTGGTAAGAAATTAGTACAAATGGGGTACGAGTTTCAAGCTATAAATAGTCAGTTAAAAAGACATCCGCAGTATGTGTTATTTAAAAAAGGAGAACCTACCATCTTTGTATTGGTAAAAGCATCAAATAACATTCAAAATCCAACTGAGTATGATGTTGTTTGGATGGAAACTTTTAAAAATCATGCCAAAAAGCAAAATGCAAAAGTTTGGTTTGCCGGTGTAGGTATTGCCAATGCAGAAAGTGTTGAAAGTCCTGTTTTTAAAGACCAACCTTATTATGTTGCTTTTGATGACTTTATAAAAATTTTGTAATATGAGATTTAAAATTAAGTCACTTTTGCTTAAAATTTCATGAATTTACGCCATTCATTAATGTTTATCTTATCTTTGATTCCTATTAAAATTTTAAAAAGGTGTGCACTTTTTTAACAAGCCCTTATTGATATATTACCACATGAAAAATAGACTTATTTTTTTATTTCTAACATTTACTTTAGGAATATTTTCTCAAATAGAAGATCCTTTACAATGGTCAACATCTGTTGAAAAAGTATCAGATAACGAATTTATATTAGTCTCTAAAGCAACCATAGAAGAGGGTTGGCATCTGTATTCACAAGAAGTTCCAGAAGATGGTCCAATACCAACAACTTTTTCTTTTGATACTTCTAATGAAAATTTTTCTCTAATAGGAAAAATATTAGAAGAAAAAGGCCATACAGTTGATGACCCCGTTTTTGAAATGAAAATTAAGTTCTTTGAAAACTCTGCTATTTTTAAACAAAGAGTTAAAACTACTTCCGATATTAATACCATTAATGGAGTTGTAGAGTTTATGGTTTGTGACGATACGAAGTGTTTAGCTCCGACAGAAGTAGATTTGGTTTTTATCTTGGAAAACGAAACTAAGGTAAGTGCAGTTTCTAATACCTTAAAAGACGATGAAAATGAATCAGATACAGGCTTATTAACGTTATTTATTTTAAGTTTTTTAGGTGGATTAGCAGCATTGTTAACTCCATGTGTTTTTCCAATGATTCCTATGACTGTTAGTTTTTTTACGAAACAAAGTAAAACAAAATCAGCAGGAATAAAAAATGCTATTCTTTATGGTGTATCAATAATAATAATATATGTAGTAATTGGTTTAGCGGTCAGTGCCATTTTTGGTCCAGATGCTTTAAATGCTTTATCCACAAATGTTTGGTTTAATATTATTTTCTTTTTAGTCTTACTTATTTTCGCTGCTTCGTTTTTAGGTGCATTCGAGTTAGTTTTACCAAGTTCTTGGGGAACAAAAATAGATTCTAAAGCAGATAGAGGAGGGGTTATCGGAATCTTTTTTATGGCATTAGCTTTAGCTATTGTTTCTTTTTCTTGTACTGGCCCATTAGTAGGTTCTGCTTTAGTAGCAGCAGCAACAACAGGAGAAAGGATTGCTCCAATTATAAGCATGTTAGGTTTTTCTACTGCAATAGCATTACCTTTTGCTTTGTTTGCTGCGTTTCCTGGTTGGTTAAATTCATTACCGAAATCTGGAGGTTGGTTAAATACCGTAAAAGTAGTTTTAGGATTTTTAGAGTTGGCTTTAGCATTTAAATTTTTATCAAATGCAGATTTAGTTTTACAAGCCCATTTATTAGAAAGAGAAGTATTTATTGCTATTTGGATAGCCATTTTTGGAACATTAACTTTATATCTTTTTGGTAAAATACAATTGCCTCATGATTCACCTTTAAAACATATTTCTGTAGGTAGGTTAAGTTTAGGTTTGGTAACTTTAACATTTACGATATATATGATTCCTGGTTTATGGGGAGCACCTTTAAATTTAATAAGTGCATTTCCACCACCACAACATTATAGCGAATCTCCTTATGGAGTAGGTTATACTCAGTTAGGAAATGAAAACCCTATTGGGCATACAGAAATTCCTGATGGAGCACATTTAATGGCTCCGCATAATATTTTAGCTTTTAATGATTATGATAAAGGTTTGGCGTACGCAAAAAAAGTGGGTAAGCCAGTAATGTTAGATTTTACAGGACACGCTTGTGTAAACTGTAGAAAGATGGAACAAAATGTTTGGGTAAAACCAAAGGTTTTAAAATTTCTGAAAAATGAAGTAGTTTTAATTTCATTATATGTAGATGATAAGCGTAAATTGAAAGAAGAAAATATTGTAGACTCTAAATTAACACCTGGAAAAAAATTGAAATATATTGGTCAAAAATGGAGTGAAATGCAAACCTTAAAATATAAAACCAATACACAACCATTTTATGTTTTAATGGACCATAGCGAGAATAATTTAATTATTCCTGTAGCATATACTCCAGATGTAGATACCTATTTCAACTGGCTAGAAAAAGGGGTTTTAAATTTTAAATAACTATTTATAGCGGTAAGTAAAGCTTTATAAATTATGATTTCATCAAAAGAAAATAGCGTAAAGTCAGATTTAGAACAGTATTTTGATCATTTTAGAGAAAATATAGTTGGTATAAATCAAACCTTTCAATCTCCTTATGGAGAGCAAAAATTGATCTATACAGATTGGACAGCAAGTGGAAGATTGTATGCACCAATAGAAGATAAGATGCTCCATCAATTTGGACCTTTTGTTGCAAATACACATACAGAAACATCTACTTCCGGAGCCGCTATGACATTAGCATATCATGAGGCTAGAAATATTATTAAACGTCATGTAAATGCAAATGATAATGATGTTTTAATTACTACAGGAACGGGAATGACAGGTGTTGTCAATAAATTTCAACGAATTTTAGGCTTAAAAGTTTCTGAAAACTTAAAGAATCACACAACAATTCCAGAAGATTTAAAACCGATTGTTTTTGTAAGTCACATGGAGCATCATTCCAATCAAACTTCTTGGTTAGAAACTATTGCGGATGTAGAAGTTGTTCCTTGTAATAACGAAGGTCTGCTATGTTTAGTAGAGTTTGAAAAATGCATTCAGAAACATCAACATAGAAAAATAAAAATAGTTTCTATCACCTCTTGCTCTAATGTAACAGGTATAAAAACACCTTATCATGAGGTTGCAAAATTAATTCACAAATATAATGGGTTGTGTTTTGTAGATTTTGCCTGTTGTGGGCCTTATGTAGACATTAATATGCATCCAGAAAATGAAAATGCTTATTTAGATGCTATTTTCTTTTCTCCACATAAATTTTTGGGAGGCCCAGGAAGTGCAGGTGTTTTGGTTTTTAATAAGAAATTATATAAGAATACAATTCCAGATAACCCAGGAGGAGGTACTGTAAGTTATACAAACCCTTGGGGAGAGCATGATTATTTTGATGATGTAGAAACCCGAGAAGATGGTGGTACACCAGGTTTTTTACAAACCATTAGAGTTGCACTTTCTATTCAGTTGAAAGAAAAGATGGGTGTTAAAAACATAAAAAAAAGAGAAGATGAAATTAATAAAGTTGTTTTCTCTACTTTAGAAAGTTTACCAGGAGTTAAAATTTTAGCACCAACACAAAAAGAACGATTAAGTATTTTTTCTTTCTATTTTGAAAAATATCACTTTAATATTGTTGTAAAATTATTGAATGACAGATTCGGAATTCAAACAAGAGGAGGTTGTTCTTGCGCAGGAACATATGGGCATTTTTTATTGAACGTAAATCAAGAAACGTCAAATAGAATTAAAGATGAAATCTTACACGGCTGTAATACACAAAAACCAGGTTGGGTTCGTTTGTCTGTGCATCCAACAATATCCTCAGAAGAATTAAATTTTATTTGCCAATCGTTAAAAGATTTATGCCAAAATATCGAAGAATGGTCTAAAGAATACGAATATGAAGCAATTAAAAACGATTACATTCATAAAAAAGTTGCGCCAATTGAAAAGGAATTGGTGAAAGAATGGTTTAAAGTTTAGTTGATTTCGGTCTGTGTGTGAGAAAAGTTTTTAATATGCAAGAATCTTGTTGCTTTAATTTTAAAAACGTTGCATGGACTGTTTATAGGTTGCGAGCAAAAAAAAACACCCTAATATAAATTAGAGTGCTATTCGAGACTAATTATAGGTTACTTTTTTATGAGTACTTTTTGAAACTCTATGGCCCCAGTAGTTTTATTTTGTAATAAGACTAAATATAAGCCTTTGGGTTCTTTAATGATATTAACTTTCTGCTCATTGTTAGCTCCGTCAATAGATTTTATTACAGAACCTTTAATATCAAAAACTTTAATTTTATAGCCATCTAATTTTCCTTTTATAGCAAAGCTATCTGCAGTTGGGTTTGGAAATACACTAAATTTATAATCTGCATCTAAATTGTATTCTATCGCAGATAATGGTGATGCAGGTATTACGGGCTCTTGTTTTATTCCTCCTTCACTAGTTTCAGAAACATCAACGTTATCTAAACCTTGCCAAGTGCCAATTAAGGCTGCTTGGTAATCTGCTTCGCTTAGAGTAGTTGAAGGATCTCCGTCAGTCTGATTGTTTTGAAGTGCAAGATATTCTGAGGGCGTAAAAGGTTCAGGAACGTAATCAAGGCCCCAATAACTTTTATTCACACTTGAGTTCCATGCTATACAATCATCCCATATTTTTTGTATTTCTGTTGCATTATAATTAGCAATTATATTAGTGTTTTCTGGTCTGTCAGAAATCATATTGTAAGCCTCTTTCGGTTCTCCATTTTTGTTGATGATAAACTTAACATCTCCTTCTATCCATGCCATTTTTTTATTGTCTAAGAAAGGAATGGTGTTGTTTCTTGCTGTTTGGTTTCCTTCTAAGAAAGGAATCATAGATTCTCCGTCTAATGGTCTAGCATCTGGCATTGTGTAACCTGTAGCTTCTACAATTGAAGGCAATATATCTAATACACTACATTGGTAAGTAGTTTCTGTAGCTGCAGTAGTTTTTCCTGGCCATTTTATAAATGAAGGTACTAAAACCCCTCCATTATAAGTACTACGTTTTCTACCTCTTAAATCACCTGCAAAACCAGGTTTAGTGTAAGCTCCATTTTTAAACTTCCCTTCAGGACCATTATCACTTGTAAAAAGAACAACCGTATTTTGATCTAAATTGTTGTCTTTTAAATATTGGTTTAATCTTCCAATTGCTCTAGACATTGCAGTAACACAACCGTAATAATCTCTTTGGTCTTGGGTGTAATTAGCAGCTGGATATAAAGCTAAATCTGTAGGTCCAGCATTAAATGGTTCGTGCGGAGCGTGAATCCAAACAGTAGCTAAGAACGGTTTGTTATCATTTTGTGCTATATCAATAAAATCCTCTACTTTATCAATCATTATGTTAGAGTCATCTAAATCAGCATGATCTGCAGAAGTTAATGCAGGATATGCTATTGTTGTATTGCCTCCAGATACAGTTACTTCCATGTAAGGGTTTTTACTGTCAGCATTTGCACCATTTGGATTAAATTCTGTTGGTTGAGGGTTGTAGGTATTTATAGAAGATTCTGTTCCAAAAAAGTAGTCATACCCTCTTTCCCAAGGTTTAGCTACAAATTCGGGTCTTCCTCTTCGAGCTGTTTTTGGTGATCTATTTTCGTCAAGAGTTCCTATGTGCCATTTTCCAAAATGACCTGTTTTGTAACCTTGTGTTTTACATATAGTTGCTACGGTAATTTCGTGCTCTGGTAAAGCTCCTGTATTGGCAGAAAAAACACCAAAACGTCCATAATGTCTTCCTGTTAAAAAAGAACCTCTTGTAGGTGAACATACAGGGCCAATAGAATAGAAATTGTTTAGTTCTAATCCTTCAGCTGCTAAATTATCTAAATCTGTAGTAATAATAGGACAATCCCAATTATCTGGTTGTTCATCGTAATTTCCATCTAAAAAGTAATCTCTTCCATCAGGTATATTGTTTTCTGTAAAACCAACATCTCCATAACCTAAATCATCTGCCATGATAAGAATAAAGTTTGGTTTTTCAGGAGTTTGAGAAAAGCCAAACTGGGCAATCAGTATTAATGACAGTAGTAGAGGTATCTTTTTCATTTAAAAAATGTTTTAGTTTTATGCTTTTGCTAAAGAATATGTTGCAATAATATAAAATATTTAGGCTGTTTATTACACCATTCTGCCCAAAAAATACAAGAGATTTAGCAAATAAATATATTTGTATCGTAATAAAAGCGTTAATTTATTATTTGTTTAGATTGCTTTATGAATTCTTTAAATATTTACTTATTGAGTTCTTTTTTAGGTGGTTATTAATAGTTGGTTGTTTAATGGGTTTTATTTTTATCTGCATTTTTTCAAGTGAAGATAGCCATTAGGTTATCGATTAAAGTCTATTTTTAATAATACAACAAATACCTCTATTTTTTTTAGAGCCCGCAAAAAAACATTTTTTATAGTTAGTATTTTATGAATTTGATAATTCTTATAAAATAGAATCTCTAATATTTTTTTATGTCAATTTAATCTTTAGTTTTGTTGTTTAAACCAAAGACAATTAAAATGTTGCATAACAATTGGACACGTTTCTATTTTTACTTTTATTTTTACAATAAGAGGAGAGACTTTGTATCATGTTGTAAAAAACATTAAAATAATATAAAGTCTCGAATTTAATTCGAGACTTTTTTTTTGATATTAATCATCATAATGAATAAAGTTATTGCCATACAAGGAGCAGAAGGCTCAAATCACCATAAAGTTGCACGTGACTTCTACGGATCTTCAATACAATTAAAAGAATGTATGTCTTTTGATGTTTTGGTAGGTAGTTTGTTAGATGGTTCTGCAGACCTTGGTGTTATGGCTTTAGAGAACACAATTGCGGGTTCTATTATTCCTAATTATGCGCTAATAGATCAACATAACTTACATATTACGAATGAAGGTTATTTAAATATTCATCATCATTTAATGGCTTTAAAAGGCCAGGAGATTAGTGACATTAAAGAAGTTTGGTCTCATCCAATGGCATTATTACAATGTAAAGAATTCTTTAAAAAGTATCCTCATATTAAATTAGTAGAAGATGTAGACACAGCAGAAGTAGCAAAAAGAATTTCAAAAGAAAATTTATTTGGTATTGCTGCAATTGCACCAAAAATTGCCGCTGATATTTTTGATTTAAATATCATTGAAGATGAAATTCAAACAATCAAAGACAATTCAACACGATTTGTAATTGTACAAACAGATGAACCAGTTAATGAAGTTGATCAACTAAATAAAGCCTCTTTAAAATTTCAATTAAATCATAAAAGAGGAAGTTTAGCAGCTATTTTAAATGTGCTGAGTGATTGTAAGTTGAGTTTAACTAAAATTCAATCTTTACCCGTCATTCAAACTCCTTGGAAATATTCGTTTTTTGTAGATGTAACTTTTGATAGTTATAAAGATTATGAAAAAGCAAAAGCGATAATAGAGATAATGGCAGAAGAATTTAAGATTTTAGGAACTTATAAAAACGGTAGGCCTTAGTCTAAATAAGTATATGTTTCAGTATCAAAAAAAATAATTATGATTAAACCAGCCGAAAGATTAGATACAGTGCAAGAATACTATTTCTCTAAAAAATTAAGAGAGGTTAGGGGATTAGCAGCTGCGGGAAAACCAATAATCAATATGGGAATTGGGTCTCCAGACTTACAACCACCAACTCAAGTTTTAGAGGCAATTCAAGGAAGTTTAAATGATGCAAGTGCACATAAATATCAATCATATCAAGGTTTGCCAGAATTAAGAAGCGCAATATCGATCTTTTATAAGAATAAGTTTTCTGTAGATACTAATTCAGAAAATGAGATTTTGCCTTTAATGGGAAGTAAGGAAGGAATCATGCATATTTCCATGGCTTTTTTAAATGAAGGCGATAAAGTATTAATTCCAAATCCTGGGTATCCAACATACACTTCAGTAACAAAATTAGTAGGTGCAAAACCACTTTTTTATAATTTAAGTGATGCAACTAATTGGCAACCAAACTTTAAAAATCTGGAGGCACAAGATTTAACAGATGTAAAAATTATGTGGGTAAATTATCCACACATGCCAACAGGCACAGACGCAACTTTAGAAACGTTTCAAAAATTAGTTGCCTTTGGTAAAAAATACAATATTTTAATTATTAATGACAACCCTTATAGTTTTATTTTAAATGATAAACCCATTAGTATTTTACAAGTAGAAGGAGCAAAAGACATTGCTTTAGAATTAAATTCTTTGAGTAAAACGTTTAATATGGCTGGTTGGCGAGTAGGTATGGTTTTGGGAAATGCAAACTATATAAACGAAATATTAAAAGTAAAAAGTAATATGGATTCTGGTATGTTTTATGGAATTCAAAAAGGAGCAATAGAAGCATTACGATTATCTGATGATTGGTTTTTAGCCCAGAATAAAATATACGAAGAACGCAGAAGCTTAATTTGGCAACTAGCAGATAAGTTACAAGCCACATATAGTAAAAATGCAACAGGCTTATTTGTTTGGGCAAAAATACCTGAAGGGAAAAAATCTGAAGATATTACAGATTCGGTATTATATGACAATGATATTTTTATCACACCAGGAACCATTTTTGGATCTCAAGGAGAAGGATATATCCGTTTTTCATTATGTGTAGAATCGGAGGTAATTAAAGAAGCAATATCAAGATTATAGTTTATGAAAAATATATACATGATTGGTGTTGGTTTAATAGGCGGTAGTTTTGCTATCGACATTAAAAAGAACAATCCAGAAGCTGTAATACATGGAATTAGTAGAAAAGATGAAACCTTAAATAAGGCTTTAGAATTAAATCTAATTGATAAAAAAGCAACTTTAGACGATATCGTAGATGCAGACTTAGTAATTGTTTCAATTCCTGTAGATGCAACCGTAAAATTACTACCAACTATTTTAGATAAAATATCTGATACAGGTTTAGTGGTAGATGCAGGGTCAACAAAAGAAGCAATTTGTAAAGCGGTTGAATATCATCCAAAAAGGAGAAATTTTTTAGCATGTCACCCTATTGCAGGTACAGAAAAATCTGGCCCAACAGCAGCAATTTCTCAGTTATACGCCGGAAAAACCAATATTATTTGTGAAGTAGAAAAAACAACGTTTAAACTTCAAGAGAAAGCTTTAAAGCTTTTTGCAGACATTGGGATGCGTATTCGTTATATGGATCCTATTTCTCATGATAAGCATATTGCGTATGTTTCCCACTTATCTCATATAAGCGCATTTATGTTGGGTAAAACGGTTATCAATAAAGAAAAAAATGAACGCGATATTTTTGATATGGCAGGTTCTGGGTTTGAATCAACAGTTCGTTTGGCAAAAAGTTCGCCAGCAATGTGGACACCTATTTTCAAACAAAATAAAGAAAACGTCATAGAAACGTTGGACGAGTATATTAACAATCTTCAACAATTTAAAGAGTTGATGATGAAAGACGATTTTACTTCAATTTTTAAAGAAATGGAAAGTACAAATCACATTAAAAAAATATTAAACGGGATAAAATAATAATCCAAAAAAAGTAGAAAAATGGAGAATACAAAAGAATTAAGAACATGGTTGGATGATATGAATTTAGATCACCCACTAGTAATAGCAGGGCCTTGTAGTGCAGAAACCGAAGAACAGGTTTTAAAAATAGCACACGAATTAAAAGATTCTGATGTAAGCTACTTCCGAGCAGGAATTTGGAAACCAAGAACTAGACCAGGAATGTTTGAGGGTGTTGGTGAAATTGGTTTAAGATGGTTAAAAAAAGTTAAAGAAGAAACAGGTATGAAAACCTGTACAGAAGTCGCAAATGCAGCACATGTAAAATTAGCAATCGAAAACGATGTTGATTTATTGTGGATTGGTGCACGTTCTACAGTGTCGCCTTTTATTATGCAAGAAATTGCGGACGCCTTAGCAGGAACAGATAAAATTGTATTAGTAAAAAACCCAGTAAATCCAGATTTAGCTTTATGGTTAGGTGGTATTGAAAGATTATATACTGCAGGAATCAAAAATCTTGGAGCAATTCACAGAGGGTTTTCTACCTACGAGAAAACAAAATATAGAAATACACCAGAATGGCAATTAGCCATAGAATTTCAAAATAAATTTCCAGACTTACCTTTAATCAACGATCCGTCTCATATTACAGGAAACAGAGAAATGATTCAAGAGGTTTCTCAAACAGCTTTAGATTTAAATTTTGATGGTCTAATGGTTGAAACTCATTTCGATCCAGCAAACGCGTGGAGTGATGCTGCTCAGCAAGTTACACCAACAAAATTAAAGTCCATAATGGAAGATTTAACAATCAAGAAATTAACAGATACTGCCGCTAGTTACAGAGAGCCTTTAGAGAGCTTAAGAGCTCAAATTAACGTTGTAGATGATCAATTAATTGATTTGTTAGGAAAAAGAATGCAAGTTGCGGATAAAATTGGAGGTTTAAAGAAAGAGCAAAACGTTGCTGTTTTGCAGTCTAGACGTTGGAACGAGATTCTTGGAAAAATGGTTTTAGAAGGTGATAGTAAAGGTTTAAGCGAAGAGTTTATTTTAAAACTGTTCAAAGCAATTCACCAAGAATCGATCAATCATCAAGAAAAGATTATTAACGGATAATTTTGCGCCTTTACTTTGTGTAAGGCATTAAATCCCTTGCAAAAAGAGTAGTCTCAAAAAAATTAAGTTTTGTAAAAAATCCTTCAGGTTTTAAATACCCTGAAGGATTTTTTTATTCATTAAAATTTAACAAGTTTCAATTAAATACGAAAATCACTCGAACTGATATTCTGATGTTTACTTAAAATTCAGCATCTTTGTACCAATGAAAGGAATCGTTTATAAATCTACAGGAAGTTGGTATCAAGTAAAGTCAGAAGATGGTGAGTTTCATCATTGCCGAATAAAAGGAAAATTTAGAATTAAGGGCATTAAAAGTACGAATCCAATTGCTGTTGGCGACAAAGTTTTGTTCGATATAGAAAAAACGGGAGATGAAGAAGAGGGTGTTATAAAAAAGATTTTAGATAGAGATAATTTTATTGCGCGTAAATCTGTAAACCTTTCCAAACAAACACATATTATTGCCTCGAATATTGATCAAGTTTTTTTATTAATTACGATTAATAATCCACCAACATTTGCAGCCTTTATAGATCGTTTTTTAGTATCTACAAGAGCGTATAGAATAGACACAATTTTAGTTTTTAATAAGATAGATTCTTATGAATTAGAGGAACGGGCAGAAGTTTTATATTTAAAAGATATTTATGAAGCAATAGGTTACAGATGTCTTGAGGTTTCCGCAACTAATAATACTAATATCGATAAAGTTAAAGAATTAATGATTGGTAAAACATCTATGTTTGTTGGTCATTCAGGAGTTGGTAAATCTACGTTGGTAAACGCGATAGAACCTTCTTTAAACTTAAAAACAAAGGAGATTTCTGGTCAGCATAAACAAGGTAAACACACGACAACATTTGCAGAAATGTTCGATTTAAGTTTCGATGCACAAATTATAGACACACCAGGTATAAAGGGTTTTGGCGTTGTTGATATGGATAAATACGAATTAGGAGATTATTTTCCAGAATTTTTTGCCCTAAAACAAGATTGTAAGTTTAATAATTGTATCCATACAAAAGAGCCTCATTGTGCAGTAAAGAAGGCTTTAGAAGAAGATAGAATTTCTTGGTCTCGTTATAAAAGCTACCTTCAAATTTTAAATGGTGAAGAGGAAAAAGAACATTTTAGAACAGATATTTGGGATGAAGAAGAAAACCAATAGTTTATGAAAGTTGTTATTCAAAGGGTTTCTAAAGCGAGTGTTACCATAAATGAGGTAAAGGTAGCGTCTATTAAAAAAGGGCTTTTAATTCTTTTAGGAATTACAAATGAAGATAACCAAGAAGATGTTAATTGGTTAGTTCGTAAAATTATAAATCTTCGCATTTTTAATGATGAAGATGGTGTCATGAATCATTCACTTATTGATGTTGATGGAAACGCAATTGTCGTAAGTCAGTTTACATTACATGCATCCACCAAAAAAGGAAATCGACCCAGTTATACAAAAGCAGCAAAACCAGAAATAGCGATTCCTCTGTATCATAATTTTCTAAAAACATTAGAAACGGCTTTAGGTAAAACATTACAAACAGGTGAATTTGGTGCAGATATGAAAGTAGAATTGTTAAATGATGGACCGGTAACTATTACTATAGATTCAAAAAATAAAGAGTAGCTATTATGTTTTTTGATGTACATACACATAAAAAATATTTATTTGAAAATATTTTTTCGATTGAAAACAAATACCCAAAAGATTTAGAATTTACCAATCCTTTTTCAATAGGTATTCACCCTTGGTTTATCAAATTAGAGAATATTGAAAAAGAACTTTTAATTATTGAAAGGAAATTAAAAAATAAAAATTGCTTTGCTATAGGAGAATGTGGTTTAGATAAAATTTCGTTAATAGATTTCGAACTTCAAAAAGATGTTTTTAAGAAGCAAATTCAGCTTTCAGAGAAATATAAAAAACCTTTAATTATTCATTGTGTAAAAGCGCATCAAGAACTTGTTGAAATAAAAAAGGAGTTGATGCCTACACAAGTTTGGATTTTTCATGGTTTCAATAAAAATTTTCAAGTTGCAGATAGTTTAATTAATAAGGGAATTATATTGTCTTTAGGATCTGCGATTT
>Ga0115572_10001332_pt1 | contig 20092 bp, 17 predicted proteins | sample COGITO_mtgs_1206_FD_88681 | JGI IMG/M metagenome (GOLD analysis project Ga0115572, IMG submission 88681) | Pelagic marine microbial communities from North Sea - COGITO_mtgs_120607 | ecosystem: Environmental > Aquatic > Marine > Epipelagic | place: Germany:Helgoland, sampling site Kabeltonne... | reverse complement strand
TTAGTGAAAATAGTGGAGAAGTTTGACATTTATAATCCTCCGACTTCCAGAGACTTGCACAAGGAGAAAATCCCAAAATTGATGGGGCTCGTGTTTTATTTCGGAATTATTTTGGCCTCAGTATATTTATTTAAATTCCAAAAAGATGACCAAATGCTCTATTTGATCACTGCGTTGTCTATTATTTTATATGTTGGTGTGAGAGACGATATATACAATATGTCCCCCTGGGGAAAAATCATTTTACAGGGTGTTGCCATTATGATTATTTTAATACCTGGAGACCTAATTTTGACTGATTTGTATGGGTTTTTGGGTATAAATGAGATAAATGAATTTGTGGCCTATCCCTTGACTTTGTTCATTGGGATTTTCATGATCAATAGCTTTAACTTAATTGATGGGATTGATGGCTTGGCGGGGGTGATGAGCATATTTATGCTGACTTGTTTTGGATTGTTTTTTTATCTTTTAAATGATTTATTCCTGGTTTACATGATTGCCATTTTGATAGGTACTTCGGCTGGCTATTTGAGATTTAACCTTTCGGAAAATAGAAAGGTATTTATGGGCGATACGGGTTCTTTAATTCTTGGGTTTTTTATGTTTTTCTTTTTATTACAATTGATTAACCATAATTACCTTAATGAGATTGATTTTCTCATTCAAAAAGATATGTTAATTTGGTTTGGGCTGTTAATTTTTCTTTATCCAATTTTAGATTCTGGAAGCGTTTTTATCTCTCGCCTGAAAAGAGGGAAAAGCCCTTTCAGTCCGGATAAGGGGCATATTCACCATTTATTGCTTAATAGAGTTGAAAGTCATCGTAAGGTATCTTTAATTGTATTAATTTATTCCTTGAGTGGGGTTGCTATTAATTTAGGAGTCGTTTTTCGTTATCCCTCAAGTCATGATTATTTCATTCCGACATACCTACTTTTTTCATTTATCATGGTTTACTTATTGAGAAAAACTAAACCAGAGAAATTAACTAAATAGAGGAAAGAGAAGTTGTTTTTACTTATAAAGAATGCGGATGTTCAGATTTGTAAACTAACAGAGAAACAGTTCAAGGATACTTATTTAGGGTAAGCATAAGAGCAATTTGAAGGACTCTTTATCTAAGCAGTAACGTCAAAATGTAAAAAAAAGGCTCAAGGTGGGATATCAATATTTACCTCGCTCGCTGAGGGCGTATAATTTGTAAATAATAGCCCATGATATTAATATCTAAAAACCACAAATGATGAAAAGAAGAAATTTTTGAGAACGTGTTCTTTCGGGCTCTACTGGGGCTTCATTGAGGGATAGTTCTATCGTCTAATAAAAAAGTTTTTTTGGGAATAACGGAGCAGTGCTTTCGGATACTTTATCCTTTACTTTTTTTTAATTGACTACATTTATTCAAATGTCTAGAGGGGTCATTTAAAACCTTAGCCTTTTTCATTCATCAATTTCTACGCATTAAAAACGCTGTCCTGTGAATCGAGTGTAAAAGAAGATAATTATCTTTTGATAAAATAATTATAAAAATATTAATTGTCTATGCTCGCCATGCAGGATTCATGAACCGTTGATATATTTCCAAGGAGCCATTGGTTACTCATTCTAAAGCTCGTGAAGTGACCATATTTAGTCATAGCTACCCATCTCTATTTAGGCTACTAGGAAAAGCATTTATTGGAAAAGGAGATAATAAATTAAAGGAAGTATTGAATAGTAAACTGTGAAATCATTGATCGGGCATCAAGGATTTGTCCCTTTATTGGCATTAGTCTTGGTGATGCTATTCGCCAAATATTTTATCGGTTCTTTTATCAAAACATAAGCGATGCCTATGATTAGCCCTACGAAACTATAAATAACCACAATCATTGTTCTTTTGGGACTTGTTCTTTGGTTTGGGATGACCACAGGATCGATAATGGTGAAAATTGGGGTATCTTTGCGGACCTGAATTCGGGCTTGTTCCACTTGCTTTGCCAATTCTTCATAGACTGACCGTGCAATGGCCAATTCTGACTCTAAACGACTCAATTTATTTTTAAAAATCCCCGAGCTGATGTTTTGGTGTTGGTCGCGGAAGGTTGCTAATTCATCTTGGAGGGCCTCAAAAAACATTTTTTTTTCGTCTTTAAGGCTTTCTGTGAAGGTCAATAATTCCTGGGCATTTTTGATTTTGAAATTAATTACTTCCTCTTGCAATAAGGTTTGAGTTTTGAGCGCGATGATGGCAGCTGATTGTGGGTCTTGATCTTTATAAGTAATGTTAATGAAACCTTCTTCCTCATTAACATCAATATTGATCATCTCTTTGAGATAATTTGATAGTTCCTCATCCTCATAGCTGAGTCTTTTGATCGTAGGCATTTCGACATAACTTGGTAAGGCGTTCATTTTTTTAAAGAGCTTTCCTTTAACCCAAGCTGGAAGACCGAGGGTGTATTTTTTTAATAAACTTAACAAACTCAAAGAATTTGAATATTCAAAATTCATTTGTGACTTTAGGTGCTCTTTAAATAAGATTTTCTGACCTTTTGGTGCTACGGAAACTGCTAATATTTTTTTCTGGAAGGGGATGCTGTTCAATATCATCGGATACATGGAAGAGGGAATTTCAGAATTAGATCCACTGACACTCCCCAAGTTGATGCCGGCCAGGGAGGCGAGGCCGCTTAGGCTACTTCCAACAGCACCGCTCGACTGACCTTTAGGGATAAAGGTAGTTGTTGCGCTGTAGACATTGGTACTACTCAAGGCGAAAATGATACCTATCGTTGCAAATATTCCAATCATTATAAAGACTAATATGCGGTCTTGCCATATTTTTTGTAATAATTCGACTATATCGACTGCATCCGATTCGGTTGCTTGATGGGGTTGTTTCATAAGGCTAATTAATATGAATTTTAGTACGTTAATTCACTAAAATTAAAAGCAATAAGGCAAAACTATTTAAAAACTGATATAAACGGTAATTGCAGTAGTATTTAATTACCGACGAGAGTCGTATCCTCGATTCCGATCAAATAAAGATACTTATTCAATTGGCTACCCGCATAATTGAGAATATTTTAGTCCTTTTTGTATTTCGAGATTTCTTTAGCAAGCCCAACTGAAAAAGTATATATTATTTTAATTTTTATTGGATAGATAAAATAATCAAGTACTTTTGTTACTTAAAAAAATTTACCATTGTTAGATAAGCTAATTACGTCTAAGACGAGGTTGAGATTGCTGATTAGATTCTTTGTTGCAGCGACGAACAAAGGATATTTAAATGGCCTTGCCCAAGAATTTGGAGAATCGACTAACGCCATTCGCAAAGAGCTGAATCATTTAGCCTCTGCTGGTTACCTGATCAAAAACAAAGAGAGCAACAAAATCCAATACCTGGCTAATACAAAGCATCCTCTCTTTTCTTCCTTACAAAAAATAGTACATCAGCATTTGGGACTTGAAATCATCGCTGAAAAAGTCATTGAACGTATGGGGGCTGTACAAACCATTTCACTTGTAGGTGATTACGCCAAGGGCATTGACAAGGGGACCATTGAAATTGTGATTTGTGGCCGTCAGCTCAATCATGATTATTTGATTGGATTATGTAAAAAAATTGAGAATCAAATAGACCGTAGTCTTACTATATCGGTATCGCAGGAGATCTCCAAAGAGGGAATAGTATTATATATGAATGAATTATTAGATTAAAACGATGAATACTCGCGCTGAAATGAACTACGCATGAGGGTTGATAAAAGGGGCAGCGATGTGTCAATCCAGTGATCGGAGGGAAAAACTGTTTATGCTGCTACAACTAATAGTTTTAGGAAGATTGAGGTATAAAAAAATAAAGTATTTGAAAGTGAAGAGAGGGATATATCTTTATCAATTATGAAAATGAACTCAATGAAATGAGTAATGTTAAGGTCTTAATTTTAAAGAAGTTTCTGAGGATTATTTGAGTTATCAAAGCAGCGGTAAAAAGAGTTTAGAGGAGAAAACGAATGACAAAGAACGAAATGATCATTAATCGACTGATTACATTTAATGGAGAAAAATATCAGATATAGAAATTAATAAATACGATAATGAGGCCGGTGATAAAATAGGATATTATTAGGGTATCTATTGTTTTCTTGGCGTTACCGAAGACACCTGCGCCACATATTATAGTGATTTAATAAAATGAAGACTACCGGTGGTAGTCGATGAAAATATAATAAAATGATTACAGAAAACACTAAAATATACATAGCTGGACACAGAGGAATGGTAGGGTCTGCAGTTTTGAGAGTACTTGAATCTAAAGGATATAGGAATTTGATTGGAAAAACCAGTAAAGAATTAGACCTAAGAAACCAACAAGCTGTTTTAGATTTTTACAATCAAGAACAGCCAGAAGTAGTGATTGATGCAGCAGCAAAAGTTGGGGGAATACTTGCTAATAATGATTTCCCATATCAATTTTTAATGGAGAATCTACAAATTCAAAATAATCTAATTGATAGTGCACACAAAGCAAATATCACCAAATTTATTTTTTTAGGCAGTTCATGTATATATCCAAAATTTGCATCACAACCATTAAAAGAAGAGGATCTTCTAACGAATTCTTTAGAACCAACTAATGAATGGTACGCTATTGCTAAAATTTCAGGGGTAAAAGCGTGTCAAGCAATACGTAAACAATACAATAAAGATTTTGTAAGTTTGATGCCTACCAACTTATATGGTTATTTTGATAATTTTGATTTGCAATCTTCACATGTATTACCAGCAATGCTGCGTAAATTTCATGAAGCTAAAAAAAATAATCATTCAGATGTAATACTTTGGGGAAGTGGAGTTCCTATGCGAGAATTTTTGTTTGTAGATGACATGGCAGATGCAGTGGTCTATGCGTTAGAAAATAATTTACCAGAATACTTATACAACATAGGTACAGGAAAAGACATTACGATTAAAGAATTGGCAGAAACTATTAAAAAAATAACTGGACACCAAGGTAAAATTATTTGGGACAGTTCAAAGCCAGATGGAACTCCAAGAAAATTGATGGATGTATCTAAAATGAAAGAAATGGGTTGGGAATATCGTACAGAGTTAATTTACGGAATTGAAAAAACTTACAATTGGTTTTTAGAAAATATTGATACATTTAAAAAAATTAAATTATAAAAAAATGAAAGTAGCATTAATCACTGGAATTACAGGGCAGGATGGATCCTATTTAGCAGAGTTATTACTAGAAAAAGGTTATATAGTTCATGGTGTTAAAAGAAGATCTTCATCATTTAACACTGATAGAATTGATCATATCTATGAGGACCCTCATGTAAAAAAGCAAAGATTTAAGTTGCACTACGGGGATTTAACAGATTCTATGAACCTAACAAAAATTATTAAAGATTGTGAACCTGATGAAATATATAATTTAGGAGCTATGTCACATGTTAAGGTTTCATTTGATATTCCTGAATATGTTGGAAATGTTGATGGTTTGGGGACTTTAAGAATTTTAGAGGCCATACGTTTACTTGGCCTTGAAAAAAAGACAAGAATATATCAAGCCTCAACATCAGAATTATATGGTGGAATGTTAGAAAATAAAAATGATAAAGGTTTTTATGATGAGAACTCTTCATTTTATCCTAGATCACCATATGGTGTTGCTAAAATTTATGGTTTTTGGATAACTAAAAATTATCGTGAAGCATATGGTATGTTTGCTTGTAATGGTATTTTATTTAATCATGAAAGTCCAAGAAGAGGAGAAACATTTGTAACTAGAAAAATAACTAGAGCAACATCAAAAATTGTTCTTGGATTGCAAACTAAATTTTATTTAGGAAATTTAGATGCAAAAAGAGATTGGGGTCATGCCAAAGATTATGTGCGTATGATGTGGATGATCCTTCAAGCAGATGTTGCAGAAGACTGGGTGATAGCCACTGGGATAGCAACAACTGTTAGAGAGTTTGTTAAATTAAGTTTTCTTTATTTTGGAATAGAGTTAGAATTTAAAGGTAATGGAATAAATGAAAAGGCAATTGTATCTAAGTGTAATAACCCAAAATATAAATTAAAATTAGGAAAAGAAGTTTTATCAGTAGATCCAGATTACTTTAGACCTTCTGAGGTTGATCTTCTCATCGGAGATTCTTCAAAAGCCAAAAATAAATTAGGATGGTTCCCCAAATATGATTTAAAATCATTAGTAAATGAAATGATGGAATCAGATTTAAATTTGATGAATAAATATCAGTTTCTAGAAAAAAGTGGATATTAAACGTATAGTAATAATGAATGATTAAGTATTTAAATTATCAACAATTAAATATATATTAAAATGAAAAAAGTAATAATTTTAGGTGGTGGTGGTTTTATTGGAGGTCATCTAGCAAAAAGATTAAAGAGTGACGGTTGTCATGTGAGAATAGCAGATATTAAAAACCACGAATTTTGCAAGCATGAAGAAATCTGCCATGAATTTATAAAATGTGACTTAACTCAACCTAAAGCAGTTGAATTAGTAATTTCAGAAAGTGCAGATGAAGTATATCAGTTAGCTGCTGATATGGGTGGTGCAGGTTATATTTTTACAGGTGAAAATGATGCAAATGTGATGCATAGTTCTGCTCTTATTAATTTAAATGTAGCTCATGAATGTGTAAAAAAGAATGTTAAAAAAATATTTTATTCATCATCAGCCTGTATGTATCCTGAACATAATCAATTAGATCCTGAAAACCCTAATTGTATAGAATCCTCTGCATATCCCGCTAATCCTGATTCGGAATATGGTTGGGAAAAATTATTTAGTGAACGTCTATATTTTGCATTTAATAGGAATTATAATTTAGATGTTAGAGTCGCAAGATTTCATAATATTTTTGGTCCTCAAGGAACTTGGGATGGTGGTAAAGAAAAAGCCCCAGCTGCAATGTTAAGAAAAGCTTCTGAAACTAAAGAAGGTGATGGAATTGAAGTATGGGGAGATGGTAAACAAACAAGAAGTTTCTTGTACGTTGACGAATGTGTAGAGGCTGTTTTAAGATTAATGAAGTCTGATTTTGTTGGACCTGTTAATATTGGGTCTGAAGAAAAAATATCAATTAACGGTTTGGCTCAGATGGCAATTGACATTTCAAATAAAAATATTCATATTAATAATTTAGATGGTCAAAAATTTATTGATAAATATGGTTTTAACTGCCCTGTCGGAGTTAGAGGAAGAAATTCTGACAATAAATTATATAAAGAAAAAACAGGATGGGAAGTCAACAGACCATTATTGGAGGGAATGAAAAAAACCTATGGATGGATTAATTCTCAAGTTATTCTAAGGGATAAACTATAATTGTAAATTTATAGCAAATGAATATAGTAGTTACAGGTTCCTCTGGCTTTATAGGAAACAACTTAGTAGCCTTTCTTAATTTAAATCATGATGTAATTGGATTAGACAGGCTAGAGGGGAATAATACAAAAATTCAAATTGACTGTAAATCTAAAAATTTAAAAGATACTTTGAACTGGGAGAAAATAGATCTTGTGATTGACTGCGCAGCCAAAACTGACTTAGATGGAAAAACAATTAATGATTATAATGATAATTATGTAATTATTGATAGGTTGATTCAAATTTGTAATAATCATCAAATTAAATTGATAGCATTTAGTTCGATGTTGGTAAACGAATTACCACTAAATCATGCAATAGATTTTAATTTTTATAATCCATCAACTATATATGGTCAAAGCAAGGTTTTGTATGAAAAGAAATTAAAAAGCAAAAGTAAAAGCTATATTTTAGTTCGTCCGACCTCGATTTGGGGCCCTGGTTTTAAAGAACCGTATAAAAACTTTTTTGAATATGTTATTGATGGTAAATTTTTTGTAAGCGATAAAAGTATAGTAAAAACTTATTGTTATATAGAAAATTTAATACAGCAGATTCTTGTATTAGTAAAAGATTATGACAAATATAAATTTAGTCATCAATATTTTATTGATGGAAATTATAATATTTTTGATTGGGCAAAATTAATAAAACTAAAAAGTGGTAAAACTAAAAGAAAAATAATTCTTGTCCCTAAACAATTTTTTTATTTTGTTTGTTTAATTGGAGATTATATTCGAATTTTTATAAAAAAATTTCCATTAAATACTTTTAGATTCAAAAATCTAAATACAAATAATATTATTGATATTAAGTATTCACTTTTTAGTAAACAAAATAAATTTTTTTCAACACCTTCAGGTGTTGAAAAAACCATAATTTATTTAAATAAAATAAACAAATGCTAAATTTAAACGGAAAATCGATTTTAATAACCGGAGGAACAGGTTCGTTTGGTAAAATGTTTACTCGACTAATCCTCGAAAGAAACCCTAACGTTAAAAGATTGGTCATTTTATCAAGAGATGAACAAAAACATTTTAACATGGCTATGGATTTTCCAGAAACTAAATATCCTGCAATGAGATATTTCATTGGAGATGTTCGTGATAAAAATCGATTAGAAAGAGCATTTGAGGATATTGATATTGTAATTCATGCAGCAGCGATGAAACACGTGCATTTAGCTGAGTACAATCCATCAGAGTGTATTAATACAAATATTAATGGAGCTGAAAATGTTATTGCAGCAGCAATGAATTGTGGAGTTAAAGTTGTTGTTGCTTTGTCCACTGATAAGGCTTGTGCACCTATAAATCTATATGGTGCAACTAAGTTAACTTCTGATAAATTATTTATTGCAGCTAATAATATTAAAGGCTTTCGAGATATAAAATTTTCTGTTGTTCGTTATGGTAACGTTATGGGTTCTAACGGTTCAGTAATGCCATTTTTCTTAAATAAAAGAAGTACTGGTGTATTACCCATAACAGATAATAAAATGACAAGATTTAATATTTCGCTAGAAGATGGTTGTCAAATGGTTTTTGATGCAATTGAGAATGCATGGGGAGGAGAATTATTTGTCCCTAAAATACCATCTTATAAAATTTTAGATGTTGCACAAGCAATAGCGCCTGAATGTGATTTTGAAGAAGTTGGTATTAGACCTGGTGAAAAACTTCACGAAGAAATGATTACTGTTTCTGATTCAATCAACACCTATGATATAGGTAAATATTATGTCATTTTACCTCAAAAACCAATTTTTGATCTAAATAAGTTTATAAATCATTTTAAAGCAAAATTAGTTGACCCTAATTTTTCATACAGTTCTGGGGATAATAAAGAATGGGAAACTATAGAATCTTTAAGAGAGTTAGTAAAAATTCATGTTGATGCTAATTTCACATCATAATGAAAAAAATACCTTACGGTAGACAAAGTATAGATCAAAAAGATATTGATGCTGTAGTATCAACTTTACAATCTGATTACCTTACTCAAGGACCTAAGGTTAGAGAATTTGAATCAAAATTTGCAGAATATGTAGGATCTAGCTATGCAGTAGCTGTTAATAATGCATCTGCTGGGCTACACTTATCTGTCCTAGCCTTAGGTCTTAAAAAAGGTGATAGAGTAATTACAACTCCTATAACTTTTGCTGCCTCGGCAAACTGTATTCGTTATGCAGGTGGAGAAGTTTGGTTTGCTGACATTGATCCAAACACGTATTTATTGGATATTAATTCTGTTAAAGAATTAATTGAATCTAAACCAAAAGGATTTTTTAAAGGAATTATTCCTGTTGATTTTGCAGGACTTCCAGTTAATATGGAAGAGTTCAGAGCCTTGGCAGAAGCGTATGATCTTTGGATAATTGAAGATGCATGTCATGCACCAGGTGGCTATTTTATGGATAATAAATCCGAGAAAAACTTTTGTGGAAATGGGAACTATGCAGATATCGGAGTTTTTTCTTTTCACCCTGTAAAACACATTGCTTGTGGGGAGGGAGGAATGCTTACAACCAATTCCAAAGATTTGTACGAAAAGTTGATGTTACTAAGAACTCATGGAATTACCAAAGAGAACATGGAAGAAAACCATGGAGATTGGTATTATGAAATGATAGCGCTTGGTTTTAATTATAGATTAACAGATTTCCAATCAGCACTAGGCATTACTCAATTAGCAAAAAATAAAAAAGGAGTTGAGCGAAGAAATGAAATTTCATCTAATTACAAAAAAGCTTTCAAAGGGAACATAAAATTTCAAGACTTACCCATTGGGTCTTATAATGCGCATCATCTTTTTATTATAGAAGTTGAAAACAGGAAAGAATTGTATGACTTCCTCCATTCTAAAGGCATCTTGGCGCAAATTCATTATGTACCAGTACATACTATGCCATATTATAAAAAAATTGGTTATGAAGGTTCAGATTTAACTAATGCAGAAAATTATTATTCTAAATGTATAAGTCTTCCAATGTATCCAACTCTTTCAAATGAAGAGCAAAATTTTGTTATTGATCAAGTTTTAAAATTTATTTCTGATGAATAGTAAGTTAATTCTTGGTACAGTTCAATTTGGTTTAAAATATGGAATTAACAATACTATTGGAAAACCAAAAAAAGAGGAAGTATTAAGTCTTTTAAAAGTAGCTTATAATTCGGGAATTAGAATTTTAGATACAGCTGAGGCATATGGAAATGCTCACCAGTTAATTGGAAATTATCATAAGAAACAAGATAATTTTAAATTTAAAATTATTACTAAATTTCCACATCAGATTAAACATAATTTAATAAAGAGTAAAGTTCTTGAGTATATCGACTTAATGAACATTAATACTTTGGATGTAATGATGTTTCATTCATTTGATTCTTTCCAATCTAATTATAATTCACTCGATACATTGAATGAATTAAAATCTGAAGGTTTAATAAAAAATATTGGTTATCAAGAGTTATCCGTTCATCAAATTGCTGATAGTAGATTCGATTCAGTAGATTTATTAGATATTATTAAATTAGTGGAAAAGGAAAAGACAGACTTCATTCCGGATTATATTTTTACTCATCATGGAGGAGATGTGAATATAGATCATCAAAAAACATTCGAAGCAGTTATAACAGCATCTCGACCAATGGAACATGAAACAACTAAAGGTATATTTTCCTTTGAGACACCATCTGGCACTGAGTGGAGAGCCTCTACAGATCCCCGACATTTCATACCCAACATATTTGTGGAGCTATCAGAAGAAAATGTACAAGCTAAAATAAAAGGGATGGAGTGTTATGAATTCGAAAAGAGAGCATACCCTCATCCAAGATCACCCGAAGCTTTGCATATTGTGTCGCAAAAGAACGGAATTCAAGTTGGTTTTCACTTAGCGGAAGCCTTTATGTTAGTAAGATTGAAAAGTTAAATATGACTCAAATTAAAAGTAAAGTATTTATAATAGCTGAATTATCAGCTAACCACAATGGAAGCATAGAGACAGCACTAGAGACAGTAAAAGCGGCTAAAAGAGCTGGTGCTGACGCTATAAAGCTACAAACTTATACTGCAGAAACCATGACTATAGATTGTAAGAATGATTTTTTTTTGATTAAGCAAGATACCGCTTGGGATGGAGAATATCTTTTTGATTTATATAAAAGAGCCTATACCCCTTGGGAATGGCACCAAGAAATATACAACTTAGCTAAGGAAGAGGGTTTAATTTGTTTTTCTTCACCATTTGATAATAGTGCAGTAGATTTTTTAGAAGAATTAAACTCTCCCATTTATAAAATCGCTTCATTTGAAATTACGGATATTCCTTTAATAGAATATGTAGCTAGTAAACAAAAACCTATGATTATATCTACAGGAATAGCTGAAGTTTCTGATATAGAATTAGCTATAGAAACTTGTAGAAAAGTAGGCAATAATGATATTACTATACTAAAATGTACTTCTGCTTATCCAGCAGACCCTTCTGATGCAAACTTGTTAACTATCCCGGATATAAAAACAAGATTTGGAGTAAAAGCAGGTTTATCTGATCATACAATGGGGATAGAAGGACCAGTTGTTGCAGTTGTTTTAGGGGCAACTGTAATAGAAAAACATTTCATATTAGACAAATCAGTTGGTGGTCCTGATGCTCATTTTTCTTTAGACGAAAAAGAGTTTACAGAAATGGTTAAAGCTGTTCGTATAGCTGAACAAATGATAGGTGTGATTGATTATGAAATGACAGAAAAAAAGAAGAAAAGTAGACAGTTTTCTCGTTCATTATTTGTTGTGAAAGATGTGAAAGCTGGTGAAAAAATCACTGAAAACAATGTTAGAAGTATTCGTCCAGGTTTTGGAATGCATCCAAAATATTTTCCGGAAATAATTGGTAAACAATTTAAAATAGACATAGAAAAAGGGACTCCAATATCTCTTGAAATTATAAAATAAAAATTATAAACAAATGATAGCAATAATTTTAGCAGCAGGTTATGGAAATAGAATGCGCCCTTTAACAGTAAATAAATACAAAAATTTGTAAAAAAAAAGCCACTGTGTTTTTTTCGAATTGATTAAAAATATTGATCAAATCTAACAAATATTAAATTCTATGTCATTTATAAGTAATATTATTGGTCTAATTAAATCTACTAAAATCAAACTATTTACTATTGGTCCAGTTCAAATGTATGAGAGTACATTGAAAATTAGGTCTACTCAATTACCGTATTTTAGAACTACTGATTTTTCAAATACCATAAATAAATGTGATGATCTTTTAAAAGAATTTATTGGTACAAATAAGAATTCAAAAATCATGTTTTTAACTTCGTCAGGTACTGGAGCCATGAGTGCTACGGTGTCAAACTTTATCTCAAATAAGGACAGAGTTCTTATAATTAATTCAGGAAACTTTGGTCAGCGAATTTGTGAAATTTGTGATTCTTTAAATATTGATTATGATCAAATAAATGTAAATTTTAATCAAAATCTAGATTTAGCATTATTAAACAACCATTTAGATAAAAAATATAAAGCAGTTTTTGTTGTTGCGCATGAAACTTCAACAGGATATTTAACAGATTTGTCTGAAATATCAGCTTTTTGTAAAAAAAACAATTCTCTTTTAATAGCAGACGCTATAACAACGTTTCTATGTGATCAATTTAAAATGGATGAACTTGGAGTTGATATTGCAATAATAAGCTCTCATAAAGGCCTATGCATTTCACCTGGATTAGCTATGGCTGTTATAAATGAAAAATCGGTAAATAAAATAATTAGAAATTCTCAATCTGATTTTTATTTTGATTTTAATAAGTATATTTCAAATTTAAGTAATTACCAAACTCCATATACTCCAGCTATTGGTATCATATTAGAATTAGAAGATATTTTGTTAAAAATCAAAAATCTTGGTTTAGAACATTGGTTAGATGAAGTTGAGAATAAAGCAGTATTATTTAGGAATAGCTTAGATTCTAGAGTTTCTATTCCAAAACATAATTTATCTAATGCTATAACTCCGATATTGTTTAAAGGAAATATCGCTAAACATATGTATGATGTTTTAGTGCAAAATTATTCATATGTAACAAATCCTAGTGGAGGAGAATTTGCAAAAAATATGTTAAGAATTTCTCATGTTGGAAATTTATCTACAAAAGATCTTATAAATTTAAATAAAGCCATTTCTATTGAACTAAATAAATTAAATTAAACAAAATGATAGCAAAAAAAACAGTAGTTTATACCTCAGGAACATTTGATATGCTTCATGTAAACCACCTAAACATGATAAATTATGCTAGAGGTCTTGGTGATATCTTAATTGTAGGGGTTAACTCCGACGAATTAGTTTTAAAATATAAAACTAATCCAATTATACCCTTTGATGCAAGAATTTCATTAATGAAAGCAATAAAAGGACCTGATATTGTTATTCCACAACATAGTTTAGAACATACTGAAAAAGTAAAAAAATTAAAATTTGATATTTTTGTTGTTGGTGACGATTGGACTGGAAAATATGATTACCTAGAAGATCTTGGTGTATCAGTAGTCTATTTTCCCTATGGAAAGGGTGTAAGTAGTACAAAGTTAAAAGAAGAAATAAAAGATAATTATAATAGTATAAAAAATAAATCTGACTCCCATTTTCCAGGGTTTTAAATCAGTTATAAAAAACAAATTTTATGTATGAAGATATTTGGTATAAAATTAATAAAAATATAAATCTCTCAGTTCCTATTGTTAAAAGAAAAAATGTTTATTCAGAAATAAATTATGTAATAAATTTTTTGAATAAGCTCAAGAGTTGTAATTATTTCTTTAGCTGTGGGACTGCCTTAGGTCTAGTTAGAGAAGGGAAACTATTAGATTGGGATACAGATGTCGATATTGATATTTTAGAGCCTACTGAATTAATTATAAATAATATAATTGATAACATGCAAGCCTTAGGATACAGTTATCAAAGAATTATAAAAAAGGGGAAAAGATATTCCCAAATTGTTTTTATTAAAGCACCCTATCACTCAATTGATTTTTGTTTTTGGTATAAAGAGAGAAGTTGTTTTATCAATGATGTTCCAGAAACTTTCGTTTATAAAAGATCACACCCAATAGAAACATATAATGAATTTAAAGAAATAAAAATCAAAAATATATTTTTTAGAATTCCGTTTGATACAGAACTATATTTTAAATTACTTTATGGAGACGATTGGAAAACGCCAAAAAAATATACTAATTGGTTTAAAAATGCTAATGATCTAGAATTGGATATCAATTTTTTAAACGTATTAAAGAAAATTATTTGGAAAATTTCAAATACTATTGATCGAGTTATAAATTATAATTCATGAGAAGTTTATCAAACTTAAATTTTAAGGGTGATGTTTTAGTTTATCTGATTGCTTCTATATTGACGGCAGGACTCTCTTTTATATTCACTATATTTTTAACCTATCTAATTACTCCATCTGATATAGGTAAAATTGAAACTTTTGTTTCATTTAGTTCTTTATTGACTGTTGTAATATTATTTGGCAGTAGCACTCATTTGGTTAAATTTTACAGTGAGAAAAAAGAGAATCATTTTCAAACTGTTTTTAACGGAATTACAGTAAATTCTATTTTAATTTCCATTTTAATATTATCAATTAGTTCTTTTTTAGATTTTGAAAATTTCCTTTTGATATGTGTACTGCTTTTTTCAATTTCAACTTCTTTTTATTCAATTATTATAACATCATACCAACTTGAAAAAAAATCTTTAAATTATGCTAAAACAGTTGTATCATACGCACTATTAAATTTTTTTTTAAGTTTATTTTTTGTTTATTTATATAAAACTGGAAACGCCAGAATAGGTAGTCTTTCTTTAACTGCTATTTCTTTATTTATATATGTTTATGCTAGATTTGATAAATTAGTTGTACCAAAAATAAAATTTGATAAAAGTTTTTATTCAATAGGATATGTTTTGTTTATTGGACAATTTTTATCATGGGTTATTGAAAAAAGTGATAGAATTTTAATAACTGAATTTTTAAATACAGCATCAACTGGAAAGTATGGAATTGGATACCAGTTCGGAATGATAGTTTTAATGGTTCAAGTTGCTATTTCAAAAGCATGGATGCCAAGAATTATAGAAAACTTTAATCATAAAAGGTTAAATACAATCAAAAAAGATATATTGAAAATTTCTTTACTTTTATTTATACTTTGTTGTATTCTCTCTACCTGTTCATATTTTTTTATTATAAAATTTCTAAATGAAGAATATTTAATTTCAGCAACTATTTCAGTAATTGTCTCATTTGCGTATATGATTGATGGTATGTGGAAACTTTATAATGGTATATTGATATATTATAATAAGTATTTGTTATCTACTATCTCAGTTTGTTTTGCTGGAATTATAAATGTGATATTAAATTATTTATTTTTGAGTGATTATGGAATAATCTGTGCTGCTTTTTCAACTTTGATTTCATTTTCGGTTGGACTTCTTTTTTCATCTTTTATCATTCATTTTAAACTTAAAATTTTTACTCATGATACTCAGTGATTTTCTAAAAGAAAATGAAAAATACTTCAATCAAAATTTTAATGTAAATTCTGATGAAATAATGCTATTTGAATCTTTTTATTCTAATAAAAATTTAATTTATGGTATAACTAAGGTGTGCCTTACTTTATCATTAATACTTAATTTAAAACCACTTTGCATACTACCACCTGGTACTAAAAACCATAATTTTATAAAATCCTTATGTGGAAATACAATTAATTCTAGATCATTATTATTAAAATCACTTTTTAAAAACTTTATTTTTTTAACTACAATTTTTTTTACAATTAATAAAATAAAATTACTTACCCTTACAATAAATGGTGTCAATATTGGGAAATATATTTATGATGCAATTTTAATTAGATATAAAATAATTTCGATTGATAAAATTAATTTTAAGTGTAGATTAAATATTATCATTGAAGTTGCTTTTTATTTTTGTTTCAAACAATTATTATTAAAATATAATGTCAAATATCTTGTTCTTGGAGATAATACATATAGACATGGAATATTATTAGAACTTTCTAAAAAGTTCAACGTTAAATGCATTACTCCATTAGATTTAAATGCATTTCGTCTATCGAAGTATAATTCTACAAAAGATTATGATGAGCATTGTTATGCAATTAAATCACAATATTTAGAGAAGATTAAAAATAAAAAAGAAGCAATAAGAATCGCTAATGATTACTTGGATAAAAGATTTTCAGGTTCGATTGAACAACATGATATTTTGAACGCGTTTAAAAACAAGAAATTTAAAAATAAAGAACAGTTTTGTAGTGACTATAAACTTGATAAAACTAAAAAAATAGTATCAATTACACCTCATATTTTTTGTGATGCTCCTCATGCTTATCCCCATACTTTATACTCTGATTATTATGAATGGTTTATTGAAACTGCTAAAATTTTATCAAATAATAAACTCATTAATATTATTGTAAAAGAACATCCCTCAGCACACCTTTATAATGAAAAAGGAAAATTAGATCAAATTTTAAAGAAATATAATTTCAATATTACAATAATCGACCCAAATGAAAATCAAAATTCGTTAATTCAAGCTACAGACATTATTGTTACTTGTGGAGGAACTATTGGTTTAGAATTTTCTTGTGTTGGTAAACCAGTTATTTTAGCTGCAAAACCGCCATATTCAAATTTAGGTTTTACAATTGATAGTGAATCCAAAGAAGATTATAAAAGACGTCTTTTAAATTGCCATTTAATTGACAATTTGGATAAGGTTCAAAAAGAAAACGCACTTTTAACTGCATATCTTTCGTATTGTAATAATTATGTTGATTTGTCTAAAATTGAAATAGGATCAGAAACTATTTTACTTGGTAAAAAATTTGATAAAAAAAAATTATTTAATGATATAAATAGATATCAAAAAGTTAATATAAAAAAACAATATATATATAACTATTTACATTCGTTCATTAAAAGTCCTAACCGTTTAGGATTAAAATTTTAAATAGACATGAAGATATCGTTCATAATAGTTATTTATAACAGTGAGAGTGTAATATTTGATTGTTTAAATTCAATTGATAAATATGAGGATACAAAAAATATTGAGGTTATATTAGTTGATAATCATCAGGACTCAAAATTTAATAAAAATGATTTAAAGAAATATAATTTTGATATTTATTACATTAAAAGCCCAAAAAATGGTGGCTTTGGTTATGGTAATAATGTTGGAGTTGAAAAATCTAATAATGAAATTGTGTTTTTTTTAAATCCTGATACTATTTTAACGAAAAATATATCTAACGAGACCATTCGTGTTTTTAAAAATAACAAAGAAAAAAATATAATTTTAGGATATAAGCTTATTGATATAAATCATAACAGAAATAATACTATTGGATGTTTTCCACAAACAAATTTATTTAATACACTATTATTAAACTTAGTATCTAGATTTGGTTTTTCCATTATTAATAACACTTATTTAAATCATTACATATGGCCCTGGGGAGCAGCTTTTTCAATTAAAAAAGAAGTTTTTTTAAGTTCTGGTAGATTTGATGAGAACATTTTTCTTTGTAATGAGGAAGCTGACTTATTAATGAGGGTTGAAAATAGAAAAGTAAAAATATTAGATTTACCAATCATACATTTGGAAGGGCATACGACTTCCTCTAGTGTTGAAAGACACGTGGAGTACTTTAACTCTGTTTTTTATTATTTAGAAAAATATAATTTTTCGAATAAAGATTTCATTAAAACTTTTTATAGAAATTATGATTTAAAAAAGCTACTAAATTTAATTGATAATGACTTGTTAAATAAAATTAAGGCTCTTGATAAATTAAAAAAATGGCATTAAAATCTAAAAATATTGTTTTATTTCTTTTTGGATTATTTTCATTATTTAATCTTCTTTTAATTGATTTTAAGATTGGATTTATAAACGTTAGATACTTGATTTTTTTTTCTTTAATTATTGTGACATTTCTTCTTTATGGTAAAAAAATTCTTTCTTCAAAAAATATAAAATTTTATATTAAAGTATGGTGTATAGCTGGGCTACTACTATTTTACAGTCTTATTATTAAAGGTAATTTAGTATCTAACGCAATGTGGTTTATTAAACCATATTTAATCTTTTTACTTATTCCTGTTTTTAATGTCTTGTTTTCAGAATTTTCTCCTAAAAAAATTATTAAAATTTTTGTAATTCAAATTTATATATTAAGTTTTTATTTTTTGTTTATAGCATTTTGCTTAGTTTATAAACCAAGTATTGCATTGTATTTATCGGAAAATCATGAGTTAACTAAGTTTACAATTCAAGATAGTGGATTTCCTAGAATTTTTATTAAAACTTGTTCTTTTTTTATTCCTGCTTTGCTTTATCATTTCATGTATTATAACTCTATTTCGATTAAGAGTTTATTAATTATACTTACACTAATACAAATATTCATTTTGTTCACATATGGGTTATTTTTTGGAGTTATTGTAGTTATCATGCTATATTATTTTTACAAAAAAAAATATTTTTTTTTTATAACCGTTACAGCAGTTGTTTTGTTAACTTCTTTGTTTGTATTTACTAATAGAGAAAATTTAGTAGAGAAATCAAAATTATATTCAATAGATATTAAAATATCTCAGTTTGAAAAAGGATTAGAAAAATCGTCAATTAGCTCATTGTTTTTTGGCGATGGAGTTGGTGCATTAATTAAAGATTTGGATATTAGAAGATTAAAAGATGATTTTGTGATAGAAGTAGCGCCAGTTATGCTCTATACAGTAGGAGGGATATTTGGCTCTTTACTATTATTATATATTTATCTTTGGTATCCTATCAAGGGGTTTTTTCTATCTTGTAATATAAATAATAATGAATTAGCTTTTTTATCTATTTCGCAATTAGGAATAATTATAGCCTCTTTCACAAATCCATACGTTTGGAGTGGTGGTATGGGTATATTTCTTATTGCCATGATAATAAGCCTTTATCATAACTTAAACGTAAATGGAACAAAAATTAAATAAAACTTTATCAATAATTTGTACTACTTTCAATAGTGATAAAACACTTCAACGCACGATTGATTCAATAAAAAATCAGACTTTTCAGGATTTTGAATTTATTATTGTTGATGGTAAATCTACTGACAATACATTAGACATTATCAAGAATAATCAAGACATAATTACAAAGTATATTTCAGAAACAGACAAAAGTATTTTTGATGGAATGAATAAGGGTTTAAAATTAGCACAAGGTGATTGGGTTTTTTTTATTGGATCTGATGATTTTTTATATGAAGAAAAAGTATTGGAAAAAATATTTTGCTCAGAGATTAAATCTAAAACTGGATTAATAATTGGTAAGGTCAAGTATTCAAATAACAAAATTTTTAAAAGTTATTGGAATTGGAGAATTTATTGTTATTGTTCAGTACACCATCAATCTGCTTTTTATAAAAGAGAGTTGTTCAATGAAAATCTTTATTATACAGAAAGAAATCATCCATCTGATTATGGAATTAATTTATGTCTTTATTTCATGGGAGTTAAACACCAATTCTTTGATGTTATTATTTCTGTTTATGCTCTTG
>Ga0115572_10001329_pt1 | contig 20151 bp, 18 predicted proteins | sample COGITO_mtgs_1206_FD_88681 | JGI IMG/M metagenome (GOLD analysis project Ga0115572, IMG submission 88681) | Pelagic marine microbial communities from North Sea - COGITO_mtgs_120607 | ecosystem: Environmental > Aquatic > Marine > Epipelagic | place: Germany:Helgoland, sampling site Kabeltonne... | reverse complement strand
GCTTAATTGCTAAAAAATTGGTGTTATCAGATAATGCTCGAGTAATTATAGATGTCACTGTATCTCGATAAGAACCAAATACAATAGTTATGTATCTAGATTTCCTCCTCCTAAGAAACCAAAATAATCGGAGTGTCTCACCGATAGCAGAAAATGAAAGTAGGTTTTTAAGTTCATTATTAAAATAAAATATATCTTCGTACCTATCTAAAAATTTTTTCGGAATTTTATCAATAAGTGGTTTTGGCAAGAGCAGGTCACAAACACTTGTAACCCTTGAATCCATTAACAAACCTGTTAAAATATAGAAATCAAATGAACTATTTATTTGAACCAAAATTCTGTTTTTTTCCACGCTCGTACCTCAGTAATTTTGTAACTAATTGACTTCCCAGTATCCTAATTTTTTACTAAATATTTCAATACCCTTTGAGTCTAACCAACCCATGATTAAACTGCCGTCAAACCTAAACAACTGATTGAGTGCAGAAAATTTATCATCGAACTTTCCCTCACCAATAATCACTAATCCTTCAGCAGAGTTTTTTAAAATTGGATGTCTTTCTTCAATAACTGTGAGCGCTTGATCAAAATCAGAAGTAATGAGATAATTGTAACAGCCAATAAAATCACTCAAATCCCAATCATTCTTATGAAGGTTTGCATAACACCAGATATCAAGTTCTGTATCATTTTTTAGCGTACTCAAGGCAGACTTTAATATAGAGCGATGGTCATGGTAGTTATCGATAGCAGCACGTTTCATATAAACGAAATCATTCTCTATTATTTTATATCGTTCACAAAAAATTGACTTATCTAAAACTGAGTTAATAACTAAGGTAACAGAAAAGTGACAATCCCGCCGACTATTCAGTTCAGAAACTTTTTTAATAATTTTAGTTATTGAGTCATTATCAGTCTCAATCTCACTGACAGGCAAAATAATACCAATAGTGGGCCAATTCGCAGTGATATTACTCTCAGCAATATTCCTAAAAATTTCCTTTCGATTATTTAATAATTTTTCTTTGTTTCTACTAAGCGACTTGCCATGCTGCCTATAAAAGAACATTGGAGCAGCAACTACTGCATAATTTTGGTATCCGTATGCACGAAACCAAAGGTCCCAGCCATCCTGGGAGGTCATCTTTTCGTTATAACCGCCAATTTTAAGAAGAGAACGAGTTTTTATTAATGTGCAAGCACCGTGCGGTGGGAAGGCTGTTGCGACCGTTTTTGTCTCATCATGGATATTTTCTATTCCAATTATTTTGCCACATTCATTGGTATAGTAATATCCTCCAAATGTAACCGTCGGATTATCTTTTTTTGTCGCTCTTACAAAAAGAGATAAAAGGCAGTTTTCTGTGAGTTTATCGTCTGCATCTACTCGGATGATATAGTTTCCTTTCGCTTGCCTCAAGGCAATATTAGATGATTTAAACAAGCCAACACTGCACTCATTTACAACAGATCGTATTTTCTGTGGATATTTTTTGCAGTACTTATCTATCACATTTTGACTATTATCTTTTGATCCATCGTTGATTATTATAAGCTCCCAATTTTCGAATAATTGGTTGACTATGGATTCTATACATTCAGCAACGTACCTACCATAATCCTTGCAGAGGATGTATACAGTTATTTCAGGATGAATATTCATTAAGATACACCTACAATTAGTTTGCTCCAGTTAATTGAAGTGTTAACATCAGGGGGTGTACTTCGCTGCCTTACTAGCCCATTAATCTCTAAAAGTTCGGGCCTATTAGAAATATAATCAACAATATCTCCAACGCCATATGAATTAATCAAACCAACATCTTGAAAATGCTCTAATATATTAGTAATTAATTCCTTATCTTCCTCTGTATCTAAGGTCAAACGCCAATCACGCTTGTGCTCGCCCTTGATGCTAAATGACTGTATGTCAAAATATGCTGCATTTTTCGTAACATAAGTAGTAAGGTATTCAGTCCCAGATGTATCTACAGCGCAGGAATGTATAATCTTGAGCATTTTAGAATCAAATATCTCAACTTCGGTTCCACTTGGGAGCTCTTTAAGATCTGTGTAATCAGCGTTAGCATCTAAATGGGATTTAATAGCTGCATCTGCATAACTTGGATCAACCATAATGTCATCCCCTGTAATACGCAGGACAGTGTCACAGCCCGTGCTATCAATAGCCTTACACATCCTATCCAATACGTCGTCAGAGGCTCCCCTTATAACGGAAATATTATTCTTGTGAGCTAAACTTGCTAGCACATTATCTGATGCGTCATCAGTAGTACATAAGACTATATGGTCAATCATAGAGATTTTTTTGACTCTTGAAATGAGATGTTCAAGCGGAATTATCCCTGCGATTGGATCTAAGGCCTTTCCAGGAAGTCTTTTAGATTGGTTTCGAGCTATAATAAATGCAGCTACGCTATTTTTTACGTCGCCGCGTGACAAAGAGCAGTCCTTTCCTATAGGTCTAATAAGGGTTTTTTTGTCCAACTCACTAACGGTGATAGCTGACCAAGAGACTGCAGGCACCCGCTTATAGGTAATATCAGAACTCGTGAGTTTATCTCCCACCGATAATTCTCGAGTAGCTACAGGCTGCTTCACTACAGTTTCTCTGTATTTCTTCTCTGAGTCGGATAAGGTATTATAATCTTCTCCTAGAGCCCCTTCTAACTGATGCATATTTGCTACAAATAGCCCAAATTCATGTGGCTCAAGTGATGAAAAATAATCGACTCCTTTTTTTTCTCGATCAAAAGTAACATGTTTTTCGATAACCTCTGCACCCATAGACACCGCCATAAAGGGGATGTCGAAAGCGAATGTGCTCTCAGCATCGACATGATCCTGAAAACCAATGTTGCATCTTTGTCCAAAATTTCGTTTGAGCCACCCAATCCTTCTCAGATTTAAGTCTTCTAGTGGAGTAGGGTACGCTTGATGCCCATGCATCAAAGTTATGTCTTCAATATTAGAAAGGCAATTAACTGCATGACATATCTCGGTCACTTTGCAGCCACCAGTAGATAGTATTAAGGACAAGCCAGCATGCTCATTCACTCTCCTTAAGAGCCTCTCATTTCTAACATCAGAAGAATGCACTTTAATATTTTTGATTCCATGCTTAAGAGCAAGATCAAAAGCCTTTTCTCCAAAAATATCTAATATAATTTTTGATTTGTCATCAGAAAATTCGAGAAAGATAACGTTCCACTCTTCGTTAGAGAAAGCTTGATTGCAAAAATGCTCATACCTTGGGTGAGAGGGCACTAAAAACTCGTCTCCAAAATAAACTTGAAATTTAACATAATCTGCACCGGCTTTTAGTGACGCTTTCCCTAAAGCTATAGCTTTTTCCACGCTACCTTGATGAGCATTCGCAATCTCTGCTATTATTTTTGTCATGAAACCTCGTACCTCTTTGTAAGTGAATTTATCAACATAATATAATAATGCTGGCAGTTAAAAAATTTGCTAAATTTAATTTTTTTACATGTCATACAGATTCTCAGATAAATCTATGTTGCGATTTATAAGCTATTATTATTCCTAAAAAAAACCACAATAACATCCAGTCAAAAAATGTTGCTATAACACTCATGCCAGCGATCAAATAACCCATGATCACCACACGCAATTCATTATGTTTGAATGATAAAATGGTGTATGTAACCAATAATGTGATTAACAATCCAAAAATCATTCCAAACGATGTAAATAAGGATAATAATGAACTATGTACATAATTTTCACCTACCAGATCATGAACCCACGGGTTACCTATATAATTACTAACCTCTAAATAGTTTAAAAAATTTTCTTCAATAATTACAATTCGATCTACGATAGATCGCTGAATGAGAGCGCCAACCTTTTCATAACTCATACCCCCAAGCTTTGTTAATGCTAAACCATCCAACAAATTACTAGATCTAAGAATAGAAGCAACGGCTGTCATGCAACCAATAAAGGCTAATAACTTCAGTCTAATCGACATCGCCACAGTAATATAATATATGCTTACAAGGATCATTGGAACCTCAATGGCAAGCTGTTTTTTTGCACCACTAATGAGGCTTATAAAGAAAGCTAATATCCAGAAAACTAAAATATAAATATTATGATTATTTTTGCCACTTTTTTTTAACACAAGTAATATTGTACAAAATACAACTATTCGAAGCATATAGTCAGATAAGGTTTGATACAAGTCAATGCGGTGCTGAACCACATAATATGGTTCTCCCGTCGTCGAAACCAATAATAAGGCGAACAGTAAAGCAACGAAAGCTGAAAAAATATAAACATTTTTCCTTCGTTGTGAAATCTTATTAACTAAGCAAACAAGTGTAAATCCAAGTAAAAAATTAAAAAACACATTCATAATCAGCGGTTTATATACAACGAACAAGTTAGGCTGCGAAGATCCAAAAAAAGTATAATAAAACAAAAATAATACAAAACAAAAAACATAAAGTTGACCCAATTGATTGTTAATGAGTCTAGATAAGTGCTTAGTAAACAATATAATACTGACGATAAGTAAAATTCTTGGAAATAGAACAAATAAGTTATCATCAAATTTCCATACCAAAACAAAGCCTACAAATGAGCAAAGAAGATATGCAAAATATATATCAATATGTTTAACCAATTAACTTATCCATCATTTTCTCTTGTACATCAGTTTGTTCCGAAAGAACCTAAACAGAAAAGCATTGACTGCCAATTGAATTATCTGGATTAGTAAATACCCGAGTGACACGCCCAGAGTATCTAGAACACTATACATAGATGAATAAATTGAGTACGCAATAATTAGAAAGCAGAATTCTAGAATTACAACAATCTTTCCAGCGTGTTTAGTTTTCAGAAACTCCCATGTTGCTAAATTAGATTTAACAAATCCAATACCAATCGCAAAAATTAAAATATAAGACTCAAGACGAAAGTCTAATATCCATGCTTTGGGATTAATAATTGAAATTCCCAAAAAAATAGCATAACTAATTGAACTGGAAATTAATAGAAACCAAATGACCACGTTTAAAATTATTTTCAGATATTGATCAACATCCTTAGCTTTACTATTTTGCAATGCATCACGAAGTTCTGGAATAAATTGCACTGTCAGAAGACTCAGCAACTGTCCTACCTGATCGGCAATCTTATTTATTAAACCATATCCAGACAAACCATTCACAGATCCAGAAAGGCTTATATTAAAAAGGCCCATATTTTTGGTTACTGAACCTAGATTATTCCTCACTAAAAAAGGGAAGGAAGAGAGCAAATAATTTTTCATATTTTCAAAACTCAATGCTTTAACAATTTCTTTGGGATAATAGCCAATAAGTAAAATTGAAATAAGGTTACTTAGAATTAAAAAAGCAAGGGCATCCAAAATGCTCAATGTTGTTATAAAAAAATCACATATGGGATAGATTAAAAGAACCATATTACTAAATCGTAGTGACCTAGAATATATACCCAATTTTTTTTCAGATATGGCTGCTGATTTGTGTATTGAATTTAAAGCTATTGTTGGAGAACCTATTAAAATAAAGATCATTAATTCGTCCAAATCTTTAAAGGTAAATAGTGGCAAGACAAGCGCTAAAAGAATAGTTAAGACGCTCACAAAAAAAAGGCTAATAGTTAGGTTTAGGTGGATATTATCAGCAAGAGAGCCTTTTAAAACTGAACTATTGGCCCCATGAGCAAGCAGTACAGCAAGAATCTCAGTGTACAACGCAAACTCTATATATAAAACAAACTCATCCTGTGATTTGAAAACGCTTAAATAAATCAAGAAAAAAAACTGGGCACTTTTATTCAGGGCCGTGGCAAAACCTAAGTCAAGTGTCTTTTTCAGAAGTTTTTCACGAAAGGTAATTGTCATGTACTTTTAATTCTTCGAATGTAGTTAGGATTTTTATAAGACAAAAGTGGACCAGTAATCATTTATCGAAACTAACTTAATTTTATGCCACGAGAAATATATTTAACGGTAAAGAATTAAATTTTAAAGATTTTGTGGCAGCTCATTCTTAAAAATCTAAAGTAAATACGCTTACCAACGATTTTTAAAACATTTTTTAAACCAAATTTTCTTATCGGTAAATGTTCAATAGCTACTCCCTTTAAAGTTTCAGCAGCCATTCTTATATCAAGTATATAGGGTTCATATATGTTATTTATAGTCACGTCTGGAATAGGAGCATACCCACAATCAACAATTATCTTTTTACCTTGACGCATAATACTAATGCCATGGAAATGCCATATGGCAGAATTACCGTAAGGAAATCTCGTCGCATTCCATGGGGCTAGAATCGCAGTCTTGTCTTTAAGTAAGTGAGTATATGCTGCGTATTTAGTTGGCCAAACGTCAAGGTATTTTTGGTCACCGAATTTACCATCCTCATGATATGCATAACACCATTCTCTACACTGTGATTCCCATTTTGACCGTACTAACTCAGAATCATTTCTTTGAAATATCATAAATTGCACGCAATACTGGCCTGAAATCACCGACTGATCAAATTCAGGAGCATAATGATGATCAGTGATCAAGATAGCTTTATTTGATTCAGCAAATTCATTAAAAATTAATCTTGGGTCTTTTCTAAACCATAAATCCGCATCAACATAAGTAACCCGCTGAATGCTAAGATCAGCATCAAATACAAATTTTGGTACTGATGGCGTTAACGTCCAACAGTATTCCCTGAAAGATCTTTTATTTCTTAAGGCTAGCAATTCCGTAGTCTCCCAATTTTCTTTTTCAAGAATTTGGACATTAGGTAATTTAAGCTTTGAAAGGATCTCAACAAGATCATCATCAAGACAAACAATCCAAAGAGTAAAGTTATCCATTTGTCGTTGCATAGAAAAATAGAGGGACATTCCCTGCAAAAGAAATCCTGAATTAAAGTGTGTAACAAAATGTTCTGACATTCAGATTTCTTTTCTAATTAAATTCAAAAAATAATGTACAGGCATAAAAACAGTAAAACCTTATTTCTTATTATTTACTGGACGAAGAAAGAAACCCTTCCAAATAAAAGAGTGATCTTTTTTGCCCATCTTGCCTTCTGGGCTCTGGAATTTTTCCACCATTATATATCCAGGAGGAATGATATTTTTTTCACTCAATATGCGAATTGGGTAGCTTGCAGTATAAATTGCTTTTGGAACTTTTTGCACCAAAATAAATTCATTACCATTTTCAGAGATTGGCGTTCTATCAATTATTATAAAAGCACCAGTTTTAGACAGTTCCCTTAGAACTTTAGAAGGCTCTTTTAAATACTGGAGCACACTGCCAAGAAGTATTACATTAGGCGTATTAGCTTGCAAACATTTTGAAATTGAATCATAGAATTTTATGTTTTTGTCTTGAATATATGCTCTACCAGCATCTGCAAATTTAGATTGCTCAACAACACTCCATGATAATTCTGTCGTAAAATTTAAAAACTTACGATTCTGGAAGTAAGCGGAACCCAATGAACCACCAAAATCAAGCACATGCAACCGGCCTTGATTCGCCGCCGCTGCACACATCAAACCACTAGTTACTGGCCAAGTATAATCAGTTTCTTTGAGAGCCACAGAATCTCTTTCACATGCAGCTTCTCCATTTATTACTTTCAAAGTACTTTTTAGAACTTTGTCTAAAATTAAATCTTGATCATAACCAGAACTTTTTGCAATGGCCTCTTCCCAGAATTCAAACGGCCCAATAAAGTTATTTTGGCGGCCTAAAAGACGAACCAATATTCGAAAAATTATTGGTGGAATAAACTCTTTAATAAAACTCTTTAATTTAACCAGCACTAATTAATAATCTCCGGAATATCTTTAATTGCAGCACAAACAAGCTCTTGATTTTGTTCAGATAGAGACGGAAACATTGGTAATGAGAATATTTCTTTAGCCGCCTTTTCAGTCTCAGGAAGATCACCAAGCTTTCCGCCCAGATGGGCATATCCACGCATCAAATGAATAGGCCACGGGTAACTTATATTTAAGTAGATAGATCTTTCCTTTAGTGCTTCTATTATCTGATCCCTGTTAGTATGACGCGCCACATAAACATAGAAAACATGAGAATTATTCTTATTAACTACTGGCAAAGTGAGGTTTGTACTTTCCAAAGATCTTGTATACCTGCCCGCTATATTGCGTCGTTTATCGATGTAGCTCCAGAAACGTCCTAGCTTAAACCTTAAAATTTCAGCATGTACCTCATCTAATCGGGAGTTGTATCCCTGCTCTTCGGCATAATAAACACCTTTCATTCCATAGAACCTTAGTGAGCGCAGCCGATCTGCTAAAAAATTTGTGTTACAGGTAATCATTCCACCATCTCCAAATCCCCCCAATGGTTTAGTAGGATAAAAAGAAAAAACACCAAGATCTCCAATTGATCCACACGGCTGTCCTCTATGTGTTGCTCCATGGGATTGAGAGCAATCTTCGATAACATAAATCCCTTTTGAGGAGCAAATTTTCATAAGATTTGTCATATCAACGCATTGTCCAAAAAGATGGACAGGAATCACTGCTTTTGTTTTAGGTGTTATAGCTTCCTTCAACTGCGATACATCCATCAAGCAAGACAAAGGCTCAATGTCAACAAATCTCGTAACTGCCCCAGCCTTTTCTATAGCTGAAACAGTGGGGACTGCTGTATTTGAGACAGTTATAACTTCATCTCCAGGTCCAATATCAAGAGCTTTTAAAGCCAAAAATAAACCATTTGTCGCATTATCTACTCCAACGGCATCAACAGATTTACAAAAAGTAGCAAATTCCTTCTCAAAATTTTTTACGCTTTCACCAAGGACTAGAGTGCCTGAACTGAAAACTTTATCTACTGCAGTTAAAATTTCATCTCGCTCTTCAGCATATTCTTCTAAGTACTCCCAAACTCGAATTGACATTTTAAACCTCCCAAAATGATTTAAATGATTCTTTAATCGCGTGTGTTAAAAGCGCATCTTGTAACAAAATCTGAGCCCAATTAGCTTTTTTTGGTGTATCCAGTGTCTCTAACACAAGTTGAAAAAATCGAGCATAACAGTCACCTTGATTCAATTGATGGCAGGGCATATCATCTACAAATGAATTTAAACTTATGCCAATATCAGACGGTGGAGAAAATACTCGGTTAAGTTCATGTCTAAACTTAGTTCCTTTAATCACTAAATGGTTTTTATAATGTAAATCAAAACCAAAATTTCCAATAATAACTTTGCTTTCATTAAAACTTAGCTTTATTTTAAACTCTGTATCTATACCAGTTGAGTGATTAGAAGCTAAGATATTGGCCGTAACATTAATAGGTTTTTCATTAAAAAACACCCTAGAAATTGATGCTGCATAAGCCGACATATCATTAAACGCACCTCCACCAAATTCAGAATAATTTCTGAAATTGTCAGTATTAAAAGCTGGAACAGTAAAACGCGCCTCCAAAAGTATTGACTCATCAGTTACATCTGACAAAAAGTCTAAGGCATATTCTACATTTGGGTGATACTGCCATACCACTGCTTCGGCAAGGCAAAGGTTTCTTTCAACTGATAAATCAACTAAATTTCGTGACTCGGCTAAATTTAATGTGGCAGGCTTCTCAACCACCACGTGTAATCCTCTATTCAAGGCCTTTTTCGCCCAATAGTAATGCAGGTGATTTGGTAATGATATATAGACTAATTCCGCTTTAGCTGTCTCTATTGCCAAATCATAATCATTGAACCACAAATCAATCTTAATATCATTTTTTTTAACAATAGCAGAAGCATTTTTATTTTTACTTGCAACATGAATTGAATCAATTGAACTACATTTATTTAGTGCTGGGAGTACTCTTCTCAAAAACACTCCTGAACAGCCTAAAACTAAAATATCCAAGTCAACCTCAATTCAACGATAAACAAAATATCAGCGTCCTCAATTCAATGTTTACAGTTAGTTCCATAGACCCAAAGTAATGAAGCTGTGACAATGTCATCCATGCAAAATTGTCTGGCACCTCGATCTTTTCATCATCTCGAAGTTTGATTATAATATGTCGCTGCTCACTTTTAAAGAAACGCCCTCCCTCATCTGAAAGTCTAGTATCAATCAATATTTCATGTGTGTGATCATCGACCAAATACTCTGTAAAAAAAGGTTGTTGGTTACCAGAGTTTGGTTCATAATTTTTGGGTGTATATTGAACTGTTGGCGCCATTTCAATTGAGTCTATCAACCCTGGCTCAAATCGAGCTTGAATTAAATAATGTAAAACACCATTATGTATCTGAGCCAAAAGAGCAATAGTACCTCCAGCTGCATTCTTGATAAGAGGCTGGCACCACGAGCTCACTTCTCTGGATGGTGAAAATACAGTTACGCCAACTATGTCAAAAAAACATTCATTTATATTCTTAAATCCTCCATCATAAAAAGACCACTCCTCCACTAAATCAAGCGACATCAAGCACGTGTTTTTTACAACATCAACTTTCTGACGCGTAAACCAACTCAATAGAGATCTTTGAGAGTTGAGGGCAGATATCTCACTACACTGAAGTGATGCCATGTTCTCAGAGCGTGACAACAGCATACAATCTTCATCATAGGTTTCTGCTGAGATAGCGAATGGCATTAAACCAATTATAGATCTACAGTCCAAATGAACTAGATTAGGAAATTTGTGTAATTCTCTCAATTGACCTAGTGTTAACCAAAAAAAGTCTTCATCAGTTTCTATATGAACATCGTCATCTAAGAACACCAGCATATTGCGATTCCTTTTTCGGTAATACCGACTACCCTGTTCTGAACGCAATTGATCGAAAAGCACTGTACCTGGAATATTTCCCAAGAAATATTCAATAAATTTTGGACTACGACCCCCATGAACTCTTGTATAGTTACTTTTAGTCGCTTGAATAGTGGGTGAAATCTGAATGAAGCCAATATTTCCTGGCTCCATTTTGGCTTGTACTAATACATGAACAACTCCATTAATTTTCTTGGCCAAGAGCCCCAAAAGTCCAACTTCAGGCTGATTAACTATTGGTTGATTCCACTTTGCTAACAACCCTTCACGTTCATACTCGACTTCTAGGCCACAGATATTAAAGAATTTTCCACTTTTATGACCATAAATACCAGGTTTATTATCAAACCCCCAACCCTTCATTTTATCTAACGGGGAAATCTCAACCTTAAAATTTCCCATATGCAACCTTTCTTCAAACCATACGTGAAACTCACTTAAAGAATTCACTCCATCAACAAGTGTTGAAGATCGGAGAAGGTCATACACTAAAGTATTCATTCCTAGCTTTTTCCCTTTGCTGACTTTAACAAATAGTTCGAATTAGGTGTCAGATCTGTGTGAATAGCTTCAAGATATTCGTCCCAAGTTCTGATTGAGTGATTCATTACATAATGACTATTAGCCAAAACCATGCATACTCCGTTATTTTTAAAATTCTTAAGATTTGTCCATATCATTTCAGGCACCAAAATACCTTTATTAGGGTCATCTAAAGTTATCGAAAATTCACTCACTCCATCCGAACAGATAATATCCATACTTCCGTGGCAAGCGATAAGAACTTGTTTTGTATAACGATGCGCATGCCCTCCCCTATCGACATCAGCAGGCACATGATGCATAAAAAATACTCTTTCAATATTAAAAGGAATAGAAGAACTACCCTCAACTGCAGTCAAAATTCCCCTTTCATCAGAAAAGCTGTCAAAATTTAATTGTTGTATAAGAAGATCGGGCATAATCAGTTATATTTACTTGGTAGTGTTGAGATTAACAAAGCTTATTTTAGAAAACCAGTAAAAAAACCGATTAATTTATTTAATATAGTTGTAATTTTTATGCAAAGTCTTTGAAGAAATGTTCCCCTCAAATCTCTTAAAAAAGCGTTATATGCTAATCCGGTTTGAGGCTGTTCCATAACTTCTTGTATTACTACTTCCACCTTCCCTTTATAAATATCCACGTTGAGAGCATCCAGGCCACTAATTGTATAATTAGTGGCTCTATTATCTACGCCAATATGAAGAGCAAGAGATTTCAACGGGAAAAGGACATAACGATCTTCAATTATGTTATGACTTAACCAATTGATAGCCCAGGAATTTGTCACCCCCGAGGCATTACTAGCAAGCATTTTCATATAATTATATGAATCTCCACGGTTAATGGACCGTGTAAGATTCCTTGACACGATGTCCGAATAAAGCTTTACAGAATCAGATCTATAAGAACTCCAGGCTCTTTTCCACGTTCCCCAAGCAAGGCAATCAGCGCCTTTTATAAAATATGTATCATCCAAATTATAGTGACTTTTGTAACGTTCTAGAAATGAATAACCCGCCACCTGGCAGACTTTGAGATCATCTGAATAAGCATCTAAAGCATCATTCATAAAATCAAGGAAGTAAGGAGCAGTCACTATGTCATCCTCCAAAACAATCACAGCTTCATAACTCTCCAAAATTTTACTGACTCCTGAAACAATATTAAGAGCCAAACCAAAATTACACTCTCTTTCTAAAATGGTAATTTTCTGAAACCCCGTTATTGTCCTAATATATTGCCGAACTTGGTTAACGTTATCCTTATCTGACGGACCTTTAGCACCGTCAGAAAAAATATAAACAGGTGTCTCATTAGCGAGCCAGTTTTTTTTCAAACTAGCAACAGTTTGTGAAATCATGTCAAGTCGATCATAACAAAAAATTACTACTGGATACTTCATGAAATCTAGCCCTTCGAGAGTAAACGTTTGAAGAGCCTACGCATCCAAAAATATACATATCTTGGATCTTTTAAGTACATCCCCCCTAGCAAGATCACATACAAAAATCGTTTGAACGTGGAATTTCCATTGACGTCTTTGAAAAACTCCCTTCCTTCATTTGATGCTGCTGATGTTCCTGAAGCGTTACTGTCATGGATCAAAAAATCCGCCACTGTTACATTAACCCTTTTAAAACAGCAATCATAGCGGGATGCCTTTAAAATAAAATCCATATCACTCACAAATTTCCATTTAGTATCATAGTTTCCTAACTTTTCAAAGACAGATCGACGAGCAATCCAGCATGGGTGCGATATATTAAAAAGGCGTAACTTAGCTAAGGGATATCTAATCCGTCGAGGAGGTATCATTTTATAGAGTAGGTTTCCTGCATCTGATACAAAATTACATGTACCATAAGCTATATCTATGGAGCTATCATCACTTAATTCTGAGAGCATGCGACTTATAACGTTGTCTGACGAATAATAATCATCACAATTTATAAAAGCCACAGCATCGGACTTGCTCTTGGTTAATCCAAAATTATGGGCTTCATAGATGGAGCTACCCTCAACAACATAATGCTCGATACCATGCTCTTGTAGCAGTTCAATAGTTCCATCTGTAGAGCCGCCATCTACAACGACATGTTGTATTAAGACTCCACCCGTTTGTCTCTTTATAGATTGGAGCAATTTTTTAATATATTTTTTCCCGTTAAGTGACGGTGTTATTAACGTAATATCATACTTGATATTTTGACTTAAATTAGAATAATTAACCATACAAATAACCTACTTTTAGACTGCTGGAGTTACAATTTTTAATTCAACGTAAAGTAAAATGAGCCGGGAACATAAAACAAAATTCACCCATAATAGCTCAACTCCATTAATCCAAATGATTTTTGATTAAGCAAATATAAGTAGCTGATAATCCTACCATGCGAAAAAATTTAGGCTTTCAACCTAGGCTTTAAATAATAAGGTAATTTATCTATTTCATAGCTGTTCTATCAAATTTAGAAAATCCCTAGATAACCATCTGGTGAAAACTGAACTGTATTATAGATCAACTTGGTAATTTCTTTTATCAAAATCTCTTGATCAAAACTAAATTGAAAGATCATTAGTGTAATTACACTTTCTTACTCATAGGATGTGAGTTTCAATACGCTAATACATGAAGCTGCAAGATTGAGTTTCTTTTAATCTAGTAAAAAAAATTCAGGGCATCGTGCACTAAAGTTGTAATAACGAGAATTACAATCGACCATCTACCGCGTCACTAGGAAATAAATTTTTTATGTCATAAATGACATTTGATTGGCTTTTGCATAAAGCTTTTACACCATCAAAGCCCATCATAATAAATTGTTTGTGCGCAACTGCGCAAACTACTACATCATAGCCGTTTTTAAGAGGATTATCTATTATTAACGATTTAATAATTTCTGGAGCTTTAGATTGTTCAACCCAAGGATCATAAACATCAATATTCGCACCAAAATCCTTCAAATTCTGCACTAGATCTATAATTTTACTGTTTCTAGTATCAGGACAGTTTTCCTTAAATGTAAGTCCAAGTATAAGTATTTTTGCACCCCGAATATGAATCTTCTTATCATTCATCAACCGTACGATGTTGCTCGCTACATGCAATGGCATACTATCATTTAATCTTCGCCCAGCTAATATTATTTCTGGATGATAACCTACCTCCTGTGCTTTGTGAGTTAGATAGTAAGGATCTACACCTATACAATGTCCACCTACTAACCCAGGACGGAATGGAAGAAAATTCCATTTAGTTCCCGCAGCTCTCAAAACGGCTTCTGTTGATATATTCAATTTATTAAATATCAAAGAAAGTTCATTTACAAGAGCAATATTGACGTCTCTTTGAGTATTTTCTATTACCTTTGCAGCTTCAGCAACTCTTATCGACTCAGCCATGTGTGTTCCAGCAACTATTATAGAAGAATAAACTGCATCGATAAAAATAGCGGTGGCATCATTCGAGCCGGACGTTATTTTTACAATATTAGTCAGTCGACGATCTTTATCCCCTGGGTTAATTCTTTCAGGACTGTAGCCGACATAAAAATCTTCATTAAATTTTAAACCAGATAATTTCTCAAGTATCGGAACACATATTTCTTCTGTACATCCAGGGAAGACTGTTGATTCATAAACCACAATATCCCCTTTTTTCAAAATTACAGCTAGCGCCTTACTCACATTAATTAAAGGCGACAAATCTGGACGATTATGATTATCTATGGGAGTTGGTACGGTTATAATAAAAAAATTACACTTTGCGATTACGTCTAAATCATCTGTAAAACCAAGCTTATCAGCTTTTTTGAACTCCTCTTTCGAAACTTCAAGTGTCCCATCATTGCCATCCTTTAACTCTTTCACCCTAGAGGGACTTATATCAAAACCCAATGTTGGATACTTTGAACCAAACTCTACCGCAAGTGGCAATCCTACATAGCCCAAGCCTAAAACAGCTATATTTATCGAATCCAGTTGCATTCTAAATTTCTCCATTCATTTGATTACTTGCCTTACCAGTAAAATTAAAAATTATTATTGAAATAATGAAATTGTCTTTTCCAGGACTTAAATAAGTAGTTTTTTAAGATACTGACCATAGTTATTATTGCCTAGCTTATCAGCAAGAATTAATAACATTTCATCAGTGATCCATTCAGAACGCCAAGCAATTTCTTCTATGCAAGCAATCTTTAATGCTTGCCGTTTCTCAATTGTAGCAATGAACTGACCAGCCTCTAACAAAGAGTTGTGAGTACCAGTATCCAACCAGGCGATCCCCCTACCTAAAGTTTGAACATCTAAAAGGCCTTGATCAAGATAGGCTTGATTGACACATGTTATTTCTAGCTCTCCGCGACTACTTGGCTGGATCGTCTTAGCTATATCCACTACATTTTCATCATAAAGATATAATCCTGTAACTGCAAAATTTGATTTCGGGCTAAGAGGTTTTTCTTCAAGACTAAGGGCTTTTCCATCAATATCGAATTCGACCACACCATATCTTTGAGGGTCGTTTACATGGTAAGCAAATACTGTGGCACCTGATACTTTGCCGCCCACATCATTAAGTAAAGCTTGGAAGTCATTGCCATAAAATATATTATCACCAAGAACTAACGCGCAAGTACTACCACCGAGGAATTTTTCTCCTATTAAGAAGGCCTCTGCGAGACCGTTTGGGTGAGGCTGAATTGCATAATATAAATTCATGCCTAATTGAGAACCATCACCCAAAAGCGCTTTAAATCGAGGTGTATCTTTAGGAGTACTTATAATCAATACTTCACGAATACCTGCCAACATAAGTGTGCTTAGCGAATAATATATCATCGGTTTATCGTACACAGGCAAAAGTTGCTTGCTTACGATAAAGGTTGCTGGATAGAGCCTAGAGCCGGATCCGCCAGCGAGCAAGATGCCTTTCCTGTTTTTCATTGAATACTACCTATGCTTAGAATCTTGGTTATATTGGCTTTTAATCCAATCACGATAACTACCAGATTGAACATTTTTAACCCATAGCTTGTTATTAAGATACCATTTTACAGTCTTTCTTAAACCACTCTCAAATGACTCGACTGGCCTCCAGCCTAATTCTTTTTTGATTTTTCTATTATTGATCGAGTAACGACGATCATGGCCTGGCCGGTCTTTAACAAAACTAATTAACCGCGAATATCGGCCTTTTATAGATGGCAACATCTCATCAAGAATTTTACAAATTTTAATAACAACTTCTATATTTGATACTTCACTATCTCCTCCAACATTATAAACCTCTCCGGCTTGACCACTCTTAAGTACAGCAGAAATAGCAGAACAATGATCATTCACATGCAACCAATCCCTAATTTGCATTCCATCGCCATACACGGGTATCTCCTCCCCCTGTAAAGCGTTCAAAATCACCAAAGGAATTAATTTCTCCGGAAATTGATAAGGGCCATAATTATTCGAACAATTAGTAGTTAACACAGGCAGCCCATAGGTATGATGCCAAGCTCTTACAAAATGGTCACTTGCAGCCTTACTTGCTGAGTAGGGACTATTTGGCGTATAACGATGACTTTCTGTAAAAGGGCTATCGTTTGGCCCTAAAGAGCCGTATACCTCATCTGTTGATACATGCAGGAACTTAAAATCAAAATGTTCACTCCCAACAGAATTATCCCAGTACTGTTGCGCGCACTTGAGTAAGTTAAAAGTGCCCAATACATTTGTTTTTATAAATTTATCCGGAGCTAAAATCGATCTATCCACATGGCTCTCAGCCGCGAAGTTCAATACTGCCCTTGGCAAATGCGAACACATTAGATTAGATAAAAGGTCATAATCACCGATATCCCCTTTTACAAAAATATGCCTGGAGTTATTTTCAAGGCTAGCCAAATTCTCTCCATTTCCCGCATATGTTAATAAATCAACATTTACCACCATCTCATCTGTGGACTTGATGAAATTTTGAACGAAATTAGACCCTATGAACCCCGCACCACCTGTAACTAAAATTGTCACAAGCACATCTCCTTGTTATTTAACGCCGCTATTAATTTCAATCAGCACCCCTAACTTCATTTAAGGCTAGATAAATTCTAATAATTTGATAACGCAAATTTTAATAAAACATCGAGAAAGACAAAGGTTCTAATTTTGCTATACTTCTCTTCGCTCTCAAACCTACTACCTTATCAATATCCCATGCACTAATTCCCACATTAGGTCTCAATGCAACACAAAACTCCTCAGTAATAATATTACCTGCCGATATATCCCTGTTCAAATAAAGTGCCCTTCTAAATGAATTAACATGTCCATTATCTTCTTCAATTTTTAAAGGAACTTTTTCTAAATTTCCCATCAAAAGTTCTGCCCTATTAATTCGCTGCCTAAGGGCATCAACTTCAGATCTTGTTAAAGAAACCTGATGATCCCTAAAAGTCTTTCCATCTCGCGTATCAGTAAAATGAAATTCCAATACCTTTGCTCCCTTAGCAGCAGCTAAATAAAGAGCTTCAGAGTCTTTAGTGTGATCTGAATATCCTAAGGTAACATTGTCAATTTTAGCAAAAGAACTCAAAACAGATAAATTAGCATCCTCATCTCCTATTGGATACATTGATGTACATTGCATAACTGTCAAATACCCATCTTGTGAATATATTGGATTGATTTCACGAATGAACTTAATCGCATCAAGAACTTCCGCTAAGCACGATAATCCTGTAGAAAGAATAATTGGCTTACCTCTTTTAGCAAACTCTTTGAGTAAAATCTTATTTGTAAGATCACCACTCCCTACTTTATAACGAGACAAAAAGGGATCAATCCAACTCAACATTGAAGTATTCCATACGGATGCCAAATATTCCTTACCTTTATTTATACACAACTTTGCGAGATCAATATGTTGCTCTTTAGTAAGCTCAAATTTTAAAAAATGTTTATGCCTATCAGGGTCAACTAGCTTGTTTACGATTGTTTCTCCAGTATACAATTGGAACTTAATACAATCCGCTGCTGACAAAACAGCTAACTCGGTTAACTCAAGCGCATATTCAAAATTGCCTTCATGATTTCCGCCTATTTCAGCAATAAGGTTTATATTATTTTTTAACATCATTATTTCTACCGTTTATAAAGTTTATATTGAATAAATAACCAACAATAATACGCAATGGTTATTGGTCATTTTTTACCATAAAGCTCATCGACCAATAAAAACTGTTTTAGGTGGTAAATTAAAAAAATGGGCAAAATTTAACATGATCCCAAAACTATTACTAACAACTTAATCATTTTTAGAATTCAGATTTAATAAATGATACGCATAATTGCACATTTATTTATGAAATCTTTTGTCATTATTATTTAAAATCATTACCAATACTTTTTTCCAGAGAATTGATTTCCTCTTTTAGCGCTTCAAATTCTTGCTTTTTACGTTCAAGAAATTTGCTTGTAATAATGGATTTCTCTCGAATACCTTTTGGGGTCAATAAATAAGTATATTTTATTTTTTGTGAATTTTCTTTAAAATTTGAAAGCTTAACAAAACCCATATTAATTAATGATGTTAACAAATAATAAGCCGAACCATTAGAAATTCCAACTCTTTGTGCGATTTCACGAGTAGTAATTTGAGGTTTTTCATTTATAATTTGAAATACTCTCAACTTTGCATCTTCCTGATGCTCTTTGCGGCGGCTAGCCATCTATAGCTACCGCACAAGGCTTTAAGATAAAGACTTGTAATTTTAATATAATAAATAACTCAGTTGTTTTCATAACATTCAAATATGAACATGGTCTTTTACATAGTTTTTGTCAATATAATTATATATCATAATGATATTATTAAGCATATAAAGGTAATTAGAGCATTTAGTTTACGGGATTGATTATGTTTATAGGATTAATAAAGTATATATGAAAATATTTTCTAATGTCTCAAAATAATTTCTTGACATAACTATGATCAAAATAATATTTCTATAATAATAAATTATTTCCAAATGCTCTATATTATATAGTATTATTGCTCAAAGATGAACGATTGGTAAAAGTACATGTCAAAAGAGTGGTTCATTCTACAGTTTAAATCCAATTCACACCATATAGCGGCAAAAAATTTAACCCGACAAGGATTTGAAACATTCTTACCCTTACATGATACCACTTCACGAAGAACATCTCGATTTATAAAGACTTCTAAACCTCTGTTTCCAGGCTACATGTTTATCAAGTTTGATAGAGCAGAATCCGAGTGGCATAAAATAAACAGTACTTACGGTGTATCTCGCTTAATTACTTTTAATTCTCATCTTAAATCAATTCCTACCATATTTGTTGATAGTTTGATGAAGCGATACGATTTATCGGGAAAATTACTGCCTGTACAAAAATTAAAAAAAGGCGATCAAGTAACAGTTTTAAAGGGACCTTTTGCAAATTTTATTGCTACTGTTGAAAAATATGAAGCAGATCAACGCATATGGATTCTTATGGATTTAATGGGCAGGACGACAAAAATTATAACTCCATCAGATGCCCTTAAACTATCAGGTTAAACCATTTGCATGAAATTTAATTATTTAATACCATAACCAATTGGGTTGTGCCTATGCCAGCGCCAAGTATCTTCACAAATCTTCTTTATATTTCTTTCAGGTTGCCAATCCATTTTTTCAGATGATTTTGAAGAATTTGCCCAAAAGGCAGCAAGATCT